>Ga0214219_1001004_pt1 | contig 9664 bp, 13 predicted proteins | sample TroBogypolimnion_26_FD_153057 | JGI IMG/M metagenome (GOLD analysis project Ga0214219, IMG submission 153057) | Freshwater microbial communities from Trout Bog Lake, WI - 25JUL2007 hypolimnion | ecosystem: Environmental > Aquatic > Freshwater > Lake > Hypolimnion/Profundal zone | place: Trout... | reverse complement strand
CAGCCTGTGTTGCGCCTGCGGCAGGCTGGCGCGATGGCTGCCCGCTGGATGGCGAACGAAGCGGTGCCGGCGGTTACAAATTGCAGATCGGTATCTTTCTGAAACATCGTCAAATTATTTTGGTGTAAAAATTGGGATGCTGGTGGCAGGCAAACGGCAGCTCATGGCAGCTAGATGCAGGCAACCTGAAATCCCGGCCCGGCCAAAAAAATTCGCGTGCTAGAGTCGCCGCGTGCCGGCGAACTCCACACATCCTGATTACGATGCAAACCTGCCTGCCTGGTTGCGTGCGCGTGATGTCTTCGCCGGTGAGGATGCCGTCAAAGCTGCTGCCGAAAAATATCTGCCACGCCTCGACTGTCAGGACGACAAGGAATATCTCGCATACAAAAATCGTGCTTCTTTCTTCAACGCTTCCGCCCGCACCGCCGACGGCTTCGTCGGTCTGATCTTCCGCCGCGATCCCACTTTCAAACTTCCTGAATCCGGCGGCATGGCGGATGCCCTCAATGAATTCGTCGAGGACGCCGACATGCTTGGCACGACGCTCTCTGCTTTCTCGAAAAAACTCGTCACGGAAATTATCAACGTCGGTCGTGCTGGCACACTGATTGACTGGAACGACGAAGCCGAGCAACGTGCTTATGCCGTCGCCTATTCGGCTGAAGACATCATCAACTGGCACACGGAACGGGTGAATGGTCGCAACGTCCTCACCCTGGTCGTCCTGAAAGAAATCAGCCAGACACCCACCGATGACGCTGATCCTTTCGAGCCGGAAGAAATCGAACAACTCCGCGTCCTGAAACTCGTGCCGCCACAAGGCACGACTGACAATCAATCTGCCGACTGGTCTTACGAAGTCGAAATCTGGCAATTCCTCGCCGATGGTCAGAACATCAGCGGTGCATCCAAACGCGGTAAAAAGAAATGGAAACTGGTGGACACCGTCACGCCGCTTCGCCTCGGCAAACCTCTGCCGCTGATTCCATTCGTCTTCCACGGTCCACGCCATTCCCTGCCGGAAGTGGACAAGATTCCACTGGCCGACATCATCGCCATCAATCTCGACCACTACCGCCTGAGTGCTGACTACAAGCATGGTATGCACTTCACCGCGCTGCCTACCGCATGGGTCTCTGGCTTCGACAAGAATGCCTCGCTGCGTATCGGCTCCAGCACGGCATGGGTGGCGGAAACTCCTGGTGCGGCGGCTGGCTTCCTCGAATTCACCGGTCAAGGTCTGACGACCTTCGAGCGTGCAATGGATCGTGATGAGCAACTCATGGCCGTCCTCGGCACCCGGATGCTGGAGTCCCGCAAGCGTGTCGGTGAAACCGCTGCTGCCATCGAACTCCGTCAATCCGGTGAGAACTCCATCCTCAACACCGTATCTCTCAGCATCAGCGCGTCGCTGACACAAGTGCTGCGCTGGGTGTATTGGTGGAACTCGACCGAGCCGATTCCCGACGCCATCGGTCCCGACCTTGTCCTGGCATCGCTGAACACGGACTTCAGCATCACCGGCATGTCGTCGCTGGAAATCACGGCGCTGGTCGCGGCGTGGCAGGCTGGTGCCATCAGTCAGGCCACCATGCTCGACCTGTTCCGCGCCGGTGAAGTCATCGCACCTGGTCGCACCAATGATGAAGAAATCAAACTGCTGGCAACGCAGAAACCACCAACCGCGCCGGTCGCGGTGAAGCCGCCAGTGGCAACCAGCAAAACTGAAACGCCGCAACCCATCACCTGATTTATGCCCCTGAAATACAAATATGCAACCAAGCAGGAAATCCCTGCTGAACATCAACCCTTCTACGTCGAGCGCGATGGCGCTTGGCTGCTCGACGCTGATGGCATCGTGAGTCAGGCCAAACTGGATGAGTTCCGCCAGAACAACATCACGCTGACGAACCAGCTCAAGAAATTTGAAGGCATTGATCCTGACGCCGTGCGTCAGCTCGCCGATGACAAGCGCAAGCTGGAAGAGGCTGCACAGATCAAGGCCGGTGAAGTGGACAAGGTTATCGAGGCACGACTGAAATCCGCCCGCGCCGAATGGGACAAGACGCATGGCGTCATCGCCGCCGAACGTGACGCGCTTCATGGTCGCCTGACCGCAATTCAAATTGATCAAGCCGTCGTCACCGAAGCGACCAAGCGTGGTCTGCGCCCAACGGCAATCACCGATATTACCGCCCGCGCCCGCCAGACGTTCAAGCTCGTCAATGGTGTGCCGCAAGCTTTCGACAGTGACGGCCAGACTGCCCGCATGGGCAAGGATGGCCCGATGACTTTGGCCGAATGGGTGGATGCGTTGGTGTCCGACGCACCGCACCTGTTTGAAGCAAACGCTGGCAGCGGTGCTGCTGGCTCTGGTGGCGGTGCCGCCGGCAACCGGTCCGTGAAGAATCCGTTCCGCAAGGAATCGTTCAACCTCACGGAGCAAATGAAAATCCAAAAATCCGATCCGCAACTTGCTGCTCGCCTGAAGGCGGCGGCGTAGGCGGTTCACAAAACACAAATCTGAACTATGGCAAAAACTCAATTGGCAGACATCATCGTGCCGGCACAGTTCGCCGGTTACGTCTTGCAGCGCACGGCGGAGAAATCCGACCTATTCCAATCCGGCATTGTCCTCCGCACGCCGGATTATGACGAACGCGCGTCCCTCGGTGGCAATCAGGTCAACATGCCCCACTGGAATGATCTGACTGGCAACCGCCAGCCGCTTTCCGATTCGGCACCGCTCGTGCCGGCGAAACTGGTCGCTGACCAGGACATCGCCCGTATTCACAACGACGGCAATGCGTGGTCGTGGAATCACCTCGCCACCGTGGTCGCGGGTGATGATCCGGCGCTGGCGCTGGCGAACTTCATGGCCGATTACTGGAATCGCCAGAATCAATACATGCTCATCAACTCCCTCACCGGCGTCTTTGGTGCGGCGAGCATGGCGGGCAACCTGTTGGCGATCCATAGTGAATCCGTTGCGAACCAATCCGCAAACACCCGGCTCAATGGTGCGACGTTCGTGGATGCGACGGCGAAGTTGGGCGACCGTGGCGACCGGCTTGTGGCCGTGGCGATGCACTCGGCGGTCGAGGCTGCGCTGCGCAAGCTGGACCTGATTGACTTCATCCCTGACAGCCAGGGTGAAGCGCAAATCCGCACGTTCCAAGGCCGGCGCGTCATCGTGGACGATGGCTGCCCTTCGCGTGCAGGCACGACTGACGGCTTGGTCTATACGACCTATCTGTTTGGTCCCGGCGCGTTCGGCATGGGCTTCGCCGATCTGAACGGTGCGCCTGTCGAGGGTGGTCACGGCACGGAAGGTTGCGAAGTGGCGCGTGACGCTCTCAACAGCGACACGATTCTCGTCAACCGTCGTCGCTTCATTCTGCATCCACGCGGCGTGAAGTTCACCAGTGCGAGCGTGGCCGGCGCCAACCCGACCAACGCTGAATTGGCCACCGCCACCAACTGGGTGCGCGTGTGGGAAAACAAAAACGTCCCAGTTGTGGCCGTCACTCACAACATCTGAGTGCGTAATTGCCAAAGCGCTGGCGCGCTTACAACGCGCCAGCGCTCAACTGAAACATCAACCAATATTTTTATGGGCAAAATTATTCCTCGCAGTTTTGAGCGGATTCGTTCGGGTGAACAAATCCAAGTTCCAACCTACACCAACAACGCGGCGGCGATTGCCGCTGGTGTCACGGCAGCGAAATATCCGCGTCGCATCATCTATCTGACGGCTGGTGGCACGGGTTCGGTGCCGTGTCTGGCCGTCAGTGATGGCACGAACTGGCGGCAAGTCGCCATCGGCATCAACGCCATTTAAGTGCGAGCCGCACCTCCCATTATGACCGGAATGTTTCCAATCATTCGGCGCAAGCGGCGTCCGCTCATCGTGGCTGACGTGCCGCCTGTTGCTGCCGGGCCGGTTCAACCAGTGGCCGCAAATCCACTGGTTGAAACCGCGCCTGTCGCGCCGGCACCGGAGCAACCGAAAACCAGCAATGTCGAAAACCTTTCGCGACATGAATCAGAATAATCCGCCGATGACGCGCGGCCAACGGCGTGCGTGGCTGGCGCTGGAGGCGCAGAAACGTCGGCGAGACCGATTGCCGGCCATTCTGCTCGCATCGGATGGACACGGTCATTTGACTTGGACGGTTAATTTCACGAGTCCCTGGGACAGCATCAACATTTACCAATCCGCCGACGGTGTGACGTGGCCTGCCGATGCGTTCGACGGCTGGGATTTGCATTCGGGTGCGCGCGATTGCAGCGGTGCTGCTGGCTACTTTCGCATTTGCGTTTGCGATGACAACGGCGTGGACGTGCTGCCTTACTCGAACGCGGTTTATTCCGACGGCAAATAAATTGTATGGCGCTCACCCTGATCAAAGAAGATGGCACTGGCAAGGCCGATGCGAATGCTTACGCGGATTTGACCGACGCCAATGCCTATTACGACGGGCATCTGTATGCGTCGGCGTGGACGGCGGCGACGGATGCGCAGAAAGCCACCGCGCTTGTGATGGCATCACGACTGATTGATGCCGAGTGGCAATTCAACGGCACGCGCACGAATGCCGTGCAAGGGCTGCAATGGCCGCGTGCGAAATGCCCGGAGCCGGACAATGTCCATGTGCCAATCTCCGTGCTGCTGCCGATTCCCTACGACTACGTTCAATATGACACCGTGCCGAAAGCCGTTGTCCAGGCGACGTGTGAAATGGCGCGGGAACTTTTGATCGTGGATCGCACGGCCGCGCCGGCTGGTGAAGGTTTGAAATACCAGAACACTGGAGGCAATCAAACCGGTTACGACAAATCGGACCGGCGGCAAGTTTTGTCGCAAGTCGCGCAAGTGATGCTGGCGAAATACGGTTCGCAAATCAGCGCCACCAGCGGCGCGGTTCGGCTCATCCGCACATAAATATGACGAACATGAACTCAGCCGATTTTCTCAACGCCATTGACCATGCCGCCGGCATGAATGACCGCTGGCTGTTCTTGGCGGCGTTCTGCCTATTGCTTCTCGTGTGCGGTCTGGTGATTTACTGGTTGGTGCAACAACTCCAAGCCGTCATTGCCGATCACAAGGCGCTGCGCGACGAGCATCATGCCGCGCTCACGCAAATAATCGAAAAACAAAATGAGACAGCGATGAAACTGGCCGTTTGCATTGACCGCAATTCGGAGGCGCTTCAGGAATGCGCGTTTGAACTGCGCCGATTTCAGGAAGGAAAATAATTATGAAAAAATATGCACCGATTCATGTCGGCACCCGCTGGGCGACCGAACACACCTGGGGCGTCATGGTGGAGGGCGTGAAGCCGTCCGCCGAATTGCTGTGCGTCGGCTGCACGCAAGGGCAGGCCGAAGGCATGGCAGCGAAGCTCAACGAGCAACCGGAAGACACCGTGCGTTTGAAGATGGTCGCACCGGCGGCGGCATTGCTGGTGATGGCGCTGTTGTTTTCCGGCTGCGCCATCGCGCCGCTCAAGGGCGGTCATGCCAGCACGGTGAGTAAATCTACTCAAGGCATTGAGCAATCCGTCGTGCAAGGGGACAACCCGGCGCAAGCCTCGCGCCAGGATCAAGAAACCATCCGCACGAAAACTTACACCGTGCCGGCCGGGTCGCGGATCGAAGATGCGCGCGTGACGGCCAACGATGTCGGCGCGATGGTGACGAATCTGCAAGCCGTGGTCGTGAGTGCGCCCATGCCCGTCGTTGAGCATGAAGAGACGCGCGCCAAGACGGAACTTGGCGCGGCGCAAAAGGACACGGCGCGGGAATTGAGCGCCAAGCTGGCGAGCCTCAAGGGGATTGTGTGGGTCGGTGTCGCCATGTTCCTGTTCGGCTTGGCGTCCATTTTTTATCCGCCGCTGCAAGTCATCATCGGCAGCGTGACGACCAGCGTGGCGATTCTGGTCGGCGGCATTGCACTGATGATTTTGCCGTCGCTGATCGTTGGGAACGAACTTTTGATTCTGGCCGGCGTCGCTGCGGCAGTCGGCCTGTGGTTCTTCGCGCATCGTCACGGTCAGTTGCGCGGGCTGGTGGATGCGGCCGAGGTCGCCGTTGCTCCGCCAGCAACGCCGCCGGACAATTCTGGAAAAGGCGGTGCGGCATGAACTCGGCACAGGAACAATTTCTTAATCTGAAATCCCTGCCGGCGCGGCTCAAAGTCGAAGAGGTCGCTTTGTATCTCGGCTTCGCGCCACACGAGATTACCATCCTGATGGCCGAAGGTTTGTTGAAACCACTCGGCCGTCCGCCGGCCACCGGTGTGAAGCATTTTTCGGCGGTGGCGCTGGAGGAATTACGCCGCGACCAAAAATGGCTCGCCCGCGCTTCCGATTGCGTCGTCCAATACTGGAAATCGCGCAACGAAAAGAAGACGGCGCAACGTGGGTCCAGCCACATTGCGACGCGTGTGCCGGTGGTCAACGCCACGGCGGCTGCTCTGAATTAACCCGCTACTTTTGGCAGCACGGTTTCGGCCTTCTGCTCGTAATCTTCCAAGGTCGGCAGCAACATCTTCGCCCGTTTCGCGTAGGAACGATGCACCGCCTGGCTCTTGTGCCCGAGCGCTTCTTGCGCGAAGCGTTCGGGATAGCCGGCCGTTTTTGCGCGCTCGGCCCAAGAATAGCGGTAGCTGTGCAAGGTCACGCCGGTAATTTGCAGCCGGTGGCAGCGTTTTCTGAATTGCGTGGACCGGTCGCCGGCGGATTGGGTGGCAATGTAGGGAAACAATGGGCCGCTCCCCGGCAGGTCTTGCAAAATTGCCGCCACGGCCGGGCCGAAATGCAGCCGCGCCACCGTCCCGGTTTTGCGCCGGAAAAAGCCGATGGTTTTTTGTTCCCAATCCACGTCCTCGGCGGTGAGCGTGGCGAGATCCGTTTGCGCGGCGCCCATGTGCCACGCCAATTGGTAAAACGCGCGGCGTTCGGGATTATTCTCGTGGGCAATGATGGCCTCGTGTTCAGCCAGCGTGATGGCGCGTTTTTCCTTGTAGGCCGCCTTTGGCCATTGATGGCGCGGCACGACCGATTTCGGCAGCCAATTCATTTCGAGGGCGAAATTGTGCAACCGGCGCAAATAGTGATTGGTGGAAACCGTCCCCGTGCGGAGAACTTTCAGGAATTGTTCGGCGTTGGTTTCCAGCAACGGCATTTTGCCAATCAGCTCAAAGGCCGGGTCTTTCCAGGCGATGTCATAACGGTGGCGGGTGACGCCTTGCTTGGTCGCGGCCATTTCATCCATGACGAATTTCCAAGTGCGGCTGGCGGCGGCGGCGTCGGTGGCGCTGAGGTAGGCCAGGGCGATCTGGCGGTTTAGAATCGGCTGGCGGGAGGCTTCATTCTTGGAATGGAGCAACGCCTTGGCGGCGGCTTCGTCGCGCGTGCGCAGGCTTTCCTGCTTGCCGTTCTGGGTGTTCTGGGCATAGTAAATGCCGTTGCGGCGATAGAGGCTGAACTGTTGTTTCATAACATTACCATTTTCTACCGGCAATGTTATGAGGTCGGACATCTCTTCGTTATTGAGCAGGCTATGAGTTGGCATCTGGTAGCTGCCGGATTAAGCGAAGTTGCACTCTCTCAACGCGTTTTACTGGCAGTTTTACTGGCACCAACGGCCTACCGCATCGTAAGTTGCTCGCAATCAAGCCAAACCCAAACGATGCAAGAGTCGTGTCCGGCCTCTTTTCTTTTTGCCGATAAGCCCCAAACCGCCGGCGTAGCGGCGTATAATCATGGCAAGCCGCAGGAATCGCGCTGTTAGCCGCGAGCAATACCGGTTCTGCTCCCGCCGGTCGGGCGAACTTGGCGGACAGGAAATGCCGGGTCACTGATGTCCGTGGCAATGTCCGCCGCAGCAGCCGCCGCGCGGACCGCCGGATTCGCAGGTAGCGGTTTCACCGCCGCCGCCCGCAGCGGCAAAGGTGGAAAACTTCTTGGTCAACTTCGAAGAACCGCAGTGCGGACATTTCGTGCCTTGCCATTCCGCCGAGCGGACGAGGAGTTCACTATCGCGTTCGCACTTCCCGCAATGAAATTCGTAAATCGGCATGGCTTGAAATTAGGCCACGGCGGAAAAAATTCAAGTGCAAGCGTTCCGCCGATGTGGTTTCCTGATGCGCATGAGTCCGTTGCAAAAAGCCATTGAGGAAGCCATCGTGACGTTGCGCAGCCTGTCCGCGTTGGAAGCGCCGCTGGCGCGCGCGGCGCAGTTGGTGGGGCGTAGTCTGCTCGGCGGCAAAAAATTACTCATCTGCGGCAACGGCGGCAGCGCCTCCGATGCCACGCATCTGGCCACGGAATTCCTCTGCCGGTTTCAGGATGATCGCCGGCCGTATCCAGCGCTTTCGCTCACCGCGAACGGAGAATTCATGACCGCCGTGTGCAATGATTATCACGCCGATGAAATCTTCGCGCGTCAGGTTTGGGGCTTGGCGGAACCCGGCGATGTGCTCATCGGCATCACCACGAGCGGGAAATCGAAAAATATTCTGCGCGCGCTGGAAGAGGCCAAACGCAAAGGCGTGGATAGCATCGCCATTCTCGGGCGCGACGGCGGTTACACAAAAGGCGTGGCGACGATTGATTTGATTGTGCCCGGTACCGTGACGGCGCGGATTCAAGAAGGCCAGAAAGTTTTGTACCACGCGCTCTGCGATCTCGTGGAAGCGCAACTGCCGAAAGCCTGACCGGCTTACGCGTTGATGTAGTTGTTGCAGGCGTGGAAAATTAAGATCGTGTCCACCGCGCCCCACACGAGCGCCCCAAACGTCGCGCAGATGAAGCCCAGAATGCGGTGCGGCTTGGCCGGATTCCAATACTCGCGCTCCCATCGGCGGGCGGAATAGGAGGACCACATCGCTGCCAACGCAAAGGGCACGCCGATGAGCGGCATCAGGGATAACAAGCCGAAGCCAAGACACCGCAAAGATGTCTTCATCATCTTCAGCTTCATCAGTGCAGGGCTTGGATTATTCATTTGCCCTCCGCATGGGTGGCCGCCGGCGCCGCGACCTGCGCGCGGTGGAGTCGGTTGGTTTGTTGCTGTTCCAAAAACTTTACTTCCCGGTGCAAATGAAACAGGGCGCGGCTTTCGGCCATCACGAGAATCATCATGATACCGAGCAGCGCGATGAATACCACTGTGATCGAGCCGTCAGTGCGGCGGGCAGGACGGAAATAGGATGGCGTCAATTTCATGGCGTTGAGGTGGCGGCTTCAAAGGTGAAGAGCAAGGGAAACTGCGTTTCCTTCCGGCGTGGAACCAATTCCAGTTCCCAGCGCCACGCCGTTACGCCACTGCGAGTCGCAGCGCTGACGGCAGAGGACCGGACTTTTCCCAAGAGTTGCCGACTGCCGTGCGCGGGCCAGAGTTCGCGTCGCAGTTCGCCGTGGCTAAAGTCGTAGCGGATTTCCTTCGCGCCGAGAGGAATGCGCACCTGCTCGCCGTCACTCGTGGTGGTCACGGAAATTTTCCCCGTTGCGCCGCGCACATCCGCGCGCCAGCGTTCGCCCGCGCGCAGGGCGGATTCGACTTCGTCGGCGGTGAACACCACCGCTCGCGTGTGGTCCCAGCAAAAATAAAACACCGCTGTGCCGATCCCCAAAAGAATGCTGAAGACGGC
>Ga0214219_1001003_pt1 | contig 9682 bp, 18 predicted proteins | sample TroBogypolimnion_26_FD_153057 | JGI IMG/M metagenome (GOLD analysis project Ga0214219, IMG submission 153057) | Freshwater microbial communities from Trout Bog Lake, WI - 25JUL2007 hypolimnion | ecosystem: Environmental > Aquatic > Freshwater > Lake > Hypolimnion/Profundal zone | place: Trout... | reverse complement strand
TATGAACATGATATAATGTATTCTTTAGATAATGGAGATGTGAAATGAAACTTTCAAATGAGACACTAAGTGTGTTAAAAAACTTTTCTGGAATCAATCAAGGTATTGAATTCAAGAAAGGCAACAAACTGACTACTGTATCGGCCGGTAAAACTGTCCTTGCACAGGCAACAATCAAAGATGAGTTCCCTCAGGACTTCTGTGTATATGACTTGAATCAATTCTTGTCCGTACATTCTTTGTTCAAGAATGGTGTAGAATTGGAGTTTGATGATTCCAATGTTACATTCAAAGGTGACCGCAGCAAGATTAAATATCGCATGACTGCCAAGAACATGATTGTTACTCCTCCAGATAAGACTATCAGTTTGAATCATGTTGATTGTAGTTTTTCATTGACTGAATTGGATCTTGCTGAGATTATGAGAGCTGCAAGTGTTCTATCTTCACCTCACATTGCTGTAGAATCTGATGGAGAAACCATTAACATTGTTACGTTTGACGCTAATGATGATGCACAACATACTAATTCTATTCATGTTAGTGGTGTAGCTAACGGTAAGTCTTATCGTGTAGTATTCAAAACAGAAAACTTCAAAATGATTCCTGGTGCTTATGATGTTCAAATTTCTTTCAAAGGTCTAGGACACTTCAAGAACGCTAAAGAAGATATTCAGTATTGGATTGCCTTCGAATCTAAAGAAAGTAAGGTGTAATATGGTTGATAAGGTACAAACCTTATTTGGTGACTTTGACGAAAAACAATTGAAAGCGCTCAAAGGTTACATTGACGAATTGGTGTTCAATATGACACGCCAAAAAGCAAACACTCAATCTATGAGTGATATCATTGCTCTTGCAAATGATGAGTTGAAGATACCAAAGAAAATCATCCGTAAGATGGCCAAAATTCAGTATAACCAATCTTTACCTGAAGAAGTAGCCGAATTCAAAGAACTTGAAGCATTAATAGAAGGGATTAAAGATGTTAAGTAAGATTGCCAATTTTCTAAAATTAAAAACAGTAACTGTTCCTCCACAAAAACCTGTGGAAGAAACACCAAAAATTACAACTACTATGGAAATTCCAGCAGTTGATGCTTCATTGACAGGAATTAAACCTGTTGTAGATGAACCTGTTACATTTCAACATGCACAAGTAGAAGCTGTTACTGAACCTGCACCAAAAGCTAAACGCAAACCTGCAGCTAAGAAAACTCCTGCAAAAACACCTGCAAAGAAGACAACTAAAAATGCAAAATAATACTAGGAGGTCCTTTGCTAAAACATTAGGACTTGCCGGTATTTTTGCAATAGGTGTTGCAAGTTATGAGGAAGCAAAAGAACGTATTGTATACAAACAAGATGAGTTACCAACAAAAGAGTTGGAAGCACAACTTGAAAGTAAACGTATGTTACAGTTATCCACAACATACGGTACACTAAAACCACGACAATCAAATTCACTTTATCTTATTGGTTTTGGTGATGAATATGTGGAAGGCACAAAAAAAGAAGTAAGTGTCAATATTGTGCCTGGTCCTGATGGCAAACTTTACGTAAAAGAGAATGACATTTGGCGTAAAGTGTGATACAATGAATTTTTATTATATTATGAGGTTTTTGAATGAGCGAACACATTTTGTGGGTGGAGAAGTATCGTCCGAAAACAATTGAAGACTGTATACTTCCTGACTCTTTGAAAGCAACTTTTCAAGAGTATGTAAATCGTAAAGAGATTCCCAATCTCTTATTGTCTGGCACTGCCGGTGTCGGTAAAACTACCGTTGCAAAGGCTCTCTGTGAAGAAGTCGGTTGTGACTACATTGTAATCAATGGCTCAGATGACTCTGGCATTGATGTCCTTCGCAACAAGATTAAGAACTATGCATCGTCTGTCTCCTTAATGGGTGGCCGCAAAGTTGTTATCATCGATGAGGCAGATTATCTAAATCCAAATTCAACTCAACCTGCGTTTCGTGGAGTGATTGAGGAGTATGCTTCTAATTGTTCTTTTATCTTTACATGTAACTTTAAGAACAGGATCATGGATGCAATTCACTCACGTTGCACCTGTATTGACTTCAAACTCAATGGTTCTAAAGCAAAGATGGCATCAGCCTTCTTCAAACGTGTTGAGTATATCTTAGAAAAAGAAGGTGTGACGTATGATAAACCAGTGGTTGCGGAAATTATTACTAAGCATTTCCCTGATAATCGCCGTATTCTTAACGAGCTTCAGCGGTATAGTGTTGGTGGTAGAATTGATAAAGGTCTTCTCGCATCAGTTTCCGATGTGCAGTTAACAGACCTTATCAAGGCCTTGAAGTCCAAAGACTTTGCAAACGCTCGTAAATGGGTCACTAACAATCTGGACAATGATCCAACTAAAATTTATCGTAAACTATATGATGGTCTGTATGAACTTCTCCAACCTAATTCTGTTCCTCAATTGGTCTTACACTTGGCTAAGTATCAACATCAGGCAGCGTTTGTTGCAGACCATGAAATCAATATGATTGCCTGTCTAACAGAAATTATGGTAGATTGTGAGTTCAAATGAAGATAGGTATCATTGGCTTAGGCTTTGTAGGTAAAGCCATTTCAAATGCGTATGATGATTGGATGACTGGCAAATACATTATTGATATTGATCCAGAAAAGAACAATGCAACATATGAAGAACTAGATGTAACTGATGCAGTCTTTGTTTGTGTGCCAAGTCCTATGGATTCAGATGGTTCTTGTGATACAGGACCTGTACATGAAGTGATTGATAAACTTTATAGTATGAAATACAAGAATCCTGTCATCAGTAAAGTAACTGCACCACCAGAGTTTTATACCAATTGGGGCAAAGTTATGCCTAATTTGGTTTATTCTCCTGAGTTTCTGACTGCTCAAAATGCCACAATAGATTATGCTAGGTCTAAGTATATAGTTTTAGGTGGCACTACAATGGCTTATCAACGTGAAGCAGCAAGAGTTATTAAAACTGCCTTATGTGGTATCAATGAAGCAAAAGAAGTTTATTCTTCTTTGGAAGAAGCTGCAATGTTGAAGTATGCGACCAATGCATTTCTAGGTGCCAAGGTTTCATTTATGAATGAGATTTATCAGACATCTAAACAATTAGGTATTAATTATGATAAAGTCAAAGACATGATGAAACTAGATGAACGTATTGGCAAATCTCATATGCAAGTACCAGGTCCTGATGGTGAATTTGGCTTTGGTGGAATGTGTTTCCCTAAGGACATTAATGCATTACTTAATTTCTCTACTGTTGAAATGCCTATTCTTCAAAAGGTATTGAAACAAAACGAACAAATCAGAGGTGAATAATGCCTGATTTATTCAAAGAAATTGTTCCGTCCATTCTTCAAACCAAGAAGAATGTTTTTGACGGTGATTATAAAGACTACAAAGCCTTTATGGTCAACCGTGCTCTGTCTTATCACATGGATTGTGTTCTATATGCAAATGAGATGAACTTGCGTCCAGGACTTGATTCTGACATGCAATATCAGTATCTTCTAAATACAATCAGGTCTGTAAAACGGAAGTTTCAACCGTGGCAGAAAACAGAGGTCCTGAAAGATTTAGAATGTGTGAAATTGTATTTTGGTTATTCAAATGAAAAGGCCAAAGATGCATTGCGTATTCTTAATGAAGACCAAATCGCTGAAATAAGAGCAAAAACAAATATAGGCGGAGTGAATAATAATGATAGGAATACAAGACTTAGTTGAGGTAACACTAGTAGAAGCTGATGATTTTTTGAAAGTACGTGAGACTTTAACTAGAATAGGTGTCGCATCCAAAAAAGATAAAACACTATACCAATCGTGCCATATTCTGCACAAACAAGGTAAGTATTACATAGTACATTTCAAAGAATTGTTTGCATTAGATGGCAAACCAACAGACTTAACAGAGAATGATTTGTCTCGTAGGAATGCCATTGCTAAACTTCTACAAGATTGGGGTTTAATTAAAGTTGTTATAGCTACTCAAATTGAAACACCAGTTCCAATCTTTATCAGTCAAATAAAGATTATCTCACATAAAGAGAAGAATGAGTGGCAATTAGTACCAAAATACAATATTGGATCTAAGAAAAAACCTTGACAATTAGTATAAATACTGATAGGATAAGCCCACCTTAGGGCTGTTTGACGCTACGGTAAAAGGCGTCCGTGTAACTACACTACCGAACGTATTTGGTCCCGTATAAAGTAAGCGGGAATGTTATGCCTTTGGGGTAACAATTTTTTTTAACTTGCTTTTTTAAGGAGTCTATATGACAAGCTTACTATTTCCTAAATTGGATCACTTTATGATTGGTTTTGATGACACTATCAATATGTTGCAGTCTGCAGCAAAAGATATTCAAAAATATACACCATCATATCCACCTTACAACATCAAACAAATCAAAGAAAATAAGTACGTCATCGAAATGGCGGTTGCTGGTTTTTCTAAAACTGATATTGAAATTACCTTAGAAGGTAATAAGATGATTGTTAAAGGTGCCACAAAAGATGATGAAGATGAAACCTATCTACACAAAGGCATTGCTAACCGTGCTTTTGAACGTCAATTTACATTGGCAGATAAGGTAGAAATCAAAGATGCCGAAATCGCTAACGGAATGTTGCGTGTTTGGTTAGAAAACATGATTACAGCACAGGATGCTATCAAGAAAATTGGTATCAAATCTAAAGATGCTTAATTGGTGGCCTGTTTCCGATGAAGAATGGGAACGCTTAAATTATCCAGAAAAATTTAAGTAATCTCTAGGGGGCTTGACAAGTCCCCTTTTCTATGATACAATCATTTCATTATGAAAAAAGTTGTGGAAAAACCAATCAAGTTACGAAGCCGAGTGAACCCTACGGAGTTCTTTTGGACTTATTCGTCTTGGGATTCCAACTTTGTTGATGGTGTAGAATTTCTACCCGTTTCAAGGTTTGATCCTACTGACAATCGTATCCATCAATTACATTATGTTCGTAAAGACTCTTTGGAGAAAGTGAAAAATGGCTAAAAAATTATATTTGGTCGAAACTGTATCAATGTTTCGTATGCGTTATGTGGTTGAAGCTGATGAAGAAGGTCATGCTTTAGATGAAGTAACAATTCACGCTACTGGCGGAGATGAAATTACGGAGTTTTCACAGAAGCATTTGGATGAAGTGATTGTATCTTCTCGTAAAATTTCCAATGAACAGTATATTAAATTGTTTGATAAAGACAATTCATATCTGTCTCAATGGACTGAAGATGAAAAACGTAGATATATCCACAAGATTGACTACAATAAATAAACTCTCTGGCGTTAGTTCAATGGATAGAACAGTAACCTTCTAAGTTATCAATAGGGGTTCGATTCCCTTACGCCGGACCAACTAAAGGAAAAATATGAGTGTAACTATTAAAAATTTAGAAAGTGCATTGGCTGGTGAGTCACAAGCACATGTGAAGTATCGTTACTTTGCAAAGATTGCTCGTGAAGAAGGTTATGAAGATGTTGCAAAACACTTTGAAGAAACCGCTGACCAAGAAATCAAACATGCATGGGGTCATTTAGAATTGTTAATTGGTAAACCAACAACCAAAGAATGTTTGGAAAAAGCCATCGAAGGTGAAACGTATGAGTACACCTCAATGTATCCAATTATGCAAGCCGAAGCGATTGCAGAAGGTAATGCACAAGCGGCAGCTGAAGCCGATACTCAGATTGCTGAATCAAAAGAACACGCAGAGCAATTTGCGGCTTTACTAGCAAAAGCAGAAAAACGTTTTGCGGCTTTGAAGAAAGTTGAAGAGCGACACGCCACTGCTTATCAAAGAATGTTACAGGAGGTTCAATAATGGAACACGTATGCGTTGTTTGTGGCCATGTCCACGATGAACAAACTGAAGGTAAATGGGAAGAATTGTCTGAAGACTTTACATGTCCAGAATGTGGTGTAGGCAAAGAAGATTACGAATTGATTTAAGGGATTACGACCGTAGCATAGAGGTAGTGCCGAGAACTCATAATTCTTACGGGGTTGGTTCGAGTCCAACCGGTCGTACCATATATTATGAAACAAAAATTTATTGATGCCTTTATGGATGTTGCAAAGAGATTTGCAGAATTGTCCACAGCAAAACGATTACAGGTTGGTGCTATCATTGTAAAAGATGATAGAATCATCTCAATCGGTTATAATGGAATGCCATCTGGATGGACAAATGAGTGTGAGGATGAAATTTGGGATGCCTACGGTCGTTCTGAATTGATAACGAAACCTGAAGTCATTCATGCCGAAGCCAATGCCATTGCCAAACTGGCTAAATCTCCTGAGTCTGGAACTGGTGCCACAATGTTCCTAACACACGCCCCTTGCGTCCATTGTGCAAAGCAGATATTCACTGCGGGCATTACCGAAGTCATCTATGGACAAGATTACCGTGATACCAAAGGTGTTGCTTTTTTACAACAATGTAATGTAAAAGTTGACAAATACTCTAAATAGGTGTATAATCCTTATTTTGAAGGAGTGCCTATGTCTATTAAGATTGTTGGAAGTCCAGATAAAGATTTCACGCCGTATATCCATAGGGCTGGAAAATTCTTCTCTGATAGTTTGTTAACCAAACAAATGCAGGATTATACAACTATAATTGTGAAGTTTAACAAAAAACTTGCAGATTATGGTTCAGCGGGTGTTGAAGGATATAATTCTAGGAATATGCCTAGAGAATTTTTAATTGAAATAAACCCACACATTGGTGCTTATAACATATTAAAAACCTTGGCACATGAGATGGTCCACGTTAGGCAATTTGCCTATGGTCACACCAATGAAACATTGAGTAAATGGCACGACCTAAAGATTGATTCGGATGACCTTGATTATTGGGATCATCCTTGGGAGATAGAAGCTCACGGTATGGAATCTGGTCTATTGACCAAATTTGCAGTACAAGAAAGGCTTTGGGAAGTTTTGTCTGAGTTTAGAAACCCAGCAGAACCTGTTAGAAAACAAAAAATAAGATGGAAAAATGTAGGTTGAAAGAAAAAAGACCTATATAGAAGTATTAAGTAAAAGGAAATATGTTGTTTAATTTGTCCAAACCCTCAATGTTAGCCTATGCATGTCGCACGCCATTTATTGGTAGCGATAATCAGTCATGGGAACATGGCACGGAGGTTTTGGAGTAAGTTAAAAGAGTAAAATCTAAACACATTTCAAGACCTCAGTAACGAAAGTTCTGAGGTTTTTGTTTTTGGTGTTGCGTAAAAACAACACACGAGGTTGACAAAGACCATCGAGTCTGTTATACTTCTTCTTGTTCATTAAAAATTAAGTGTAGTTATACCCCCTTCGCCAAGTTGGTAAGGCATCGGATTTTGATTCCGACATTCGGTGGTTCGAGTCCATCAGGGGGTGCCATATAAAAACACATTCGCAACCACATGGGAGTGAGATATCCTAGGGGAGTGTGTTTCTATACGGCAATGGAAGATAATGCAGCTGGGTAGGCCGGCGACCAGCCCTGAAAACTGGGTTCTGAGAAATCGGATGGGGTTCGACTCCTCTATCTTCCGCCAATATTAAGGAGATTATTATGCCAGGTGTATTTCTTGTAAGTGACACACACTTCGGTCACACTGGAGTGTGTCGTTTCACTGGTAAAGATGGAACAAAGCTTAGACCATGGACTGATCCAAATGAGATGGATGAAGAAATGGTCAGGCGTTGGAACGACAGAGTAAGACCAAACGATAAAGTCTACCATCTTGGTGATGTGGTGATTAATCGTAAAGCTCTTAAAATTATGAATAGGCTTAACGGAGATAAAGTTCTTATTCGTGGTAACCATGATATCTTTAGAGATGATGATTACCGCCAATACTTTAGAGAGCTTCGTGCTTATCATGTTATGAGAGGTATGATTCTTAGCCACATTCCACTTCATACAGATAGTATCGGTCGTTTTGGTACCAACATCCACGGTCATACACATGACAGGCGTGTAATGATGACTGATCCATTTGGTCATCGTGAACCAATGATTGATATTAGATACCATTGTGTATGTGTGGAGCAAACAGACTACACTCCTATTCTTTTTGAAGATGTTATTAAACGTATTCAAGCAGAAGGTGGTGAAGTTGATTTCAGACAGCATGGAAATAGAGCCATGTAGGAGATTTGGCCGAGAGGTCTAAGGCAGCAGGTTGCTAACCTGTCGTATTGAGTAATCAGTACCGTGAGTTCGAATCTCACAGTCTCCGCCAGTTAAGGTTAGGTGCCAGAGCGGTCCAATGGAACAGTCTGCAAAACTGTAAAATCGTGGGTTCAAATCCCACCCTAACCTCCAACATCCTCATCGTGTTCTATTAAAGTGTCTAAGTCAAAATCTCCATAATGATAATCATCCAAGATTTCTAACATGAGATTCATAACTGTGATGTTGTTTTGAAAATTCAGTAATTCGTTTTCTCTTTGTTTGAGTTTCATTCTGGTGAAAGTTTTTATAATATTTTCACCTTCTTTTTTAAGCCTAATTTTTTTGAGTATGATTTTAAGTTTTCTAATGAATTCATTACATAACTGAATGTCACCTTCAATGTTTCTTTGTGTCTGTCTAATGTCGTTTCTCATTTTCAATAACAGGTCATCAAATTCAGGATTAATCTGTTGAGTAAAATGAGAAACCATATTAGAGAGTCGCTCTAAAGCTTGACTTCTTATTGTAGCATCTTCGTAGTATTTTCCTGTTTCATCGTATTCTTTTCTACGATTTGGATTGCTCAAGACTTCATAAGCAAGTTTGATTCTTTTGAAACGTTCTTCATCACCGCCTTTATCGGGGTGATGCTTTTGGGCCATTGACCTATACTTTTGTTTTAGTTCTTCATCAGTACAATTTGGTGTTAGTTCTAATTCATCATATAAGTTCATTTGGACCTCTTGGAGTATCAAGTATTTATTGTGTTGTTTTAATACAACATGTTGCTAAAATACAACAAGATATCTGTTGACAAATCCTGTGGTCCTGATACAATAGAGTCTTATTCAGTTGATAAGGAAACAAATGATAACAGAAAAAGAAATCAAGTTCTTAAAAGATTTTGGATATAAAGTTTTTGAAGTGACAGGATGGAAAAACGGAACACATTGCTTTGACTATACAGGAAATGCAAAAGGTATCCGTAAAATTTGTCCTGCTTACACTCCACACAAAGGAGAAACAAAAGCTTGGGAAGCAGTTCTAAAATTTCATAAAGAAAATGTTGGTTCTGTTGTTTAATTACAACAAATTTGCTTGACAAATTGACCAGTTCTGATACAATGGACACCTGTTCAGTTGATAAGGAGAAAGAAAAATGAAATGTACGAAATGTAGTAAGTGGCATTTTTTCACAAATCCATGTGAACCGAATTTTAGAAGGTAAGTAAAAAAGTGGTACCATCGTGTACCACTTTCAAGAGTTCTTTATTTTTGTTAAGTGTAGTATGCTCCGTTCGTCTATCGGTTAGGACGCTGCCCTTTCAAGGCGGAAAGACCAGTTCGATTCTGGTACGGAGTACCATACTAAAGTATATTAGGTTACCAACTCTAGTAGGTGACTTGTTAGGTTGAAATGCGGGCCGCTGCATACCTTTTAAGTTACATGAAG
>Ga0214219_1000998_pt1 | contig 9714 bp, 9 predicted proteins | sample TroBogypolimnion_26_FD_153057 | JGI IMG/M metagenome (GOLD analysis project Ga0214219, IMG submission 153057) | Freshwater microbial communities from Trout Bog Lake, WI - 25JUL2007 hypolimnion | ecosystem: Environmental > Aquatic > Freshwater > Lake > Hypolimnion/Profundal zone | place: Trout Bog... | reverse complement strand
ACATCATTACGTTCTATTTCTGTGGACTCGCATTGTCTTGCAAACCCGACAAGAACTTCTGCATCTGGTTCAAGTAGTCGGAGTCCTTTACTTGATATTCCAAAGGAGGTATTGGGGTTTGTTTGTAGACTGGAGTTGTGCACCCCTCTAAGCATACCAACAACGCTATCGTAGCGAGTCTGTAGTTCATCTTTCTCTTTCTGAGTGTTTTGGGATATTACTGCTTGTTGTTGTACTACTTGTGTGGTGTGTTCAAAAGCCTGTTGATTTACTTCTGCTAGTGCTGCTTTATAATGATTGTCTGTAATGGCATAACCTGAGTAAGCACCAAACGTAAAAGCACCTACAGCGATTGCTGCATAGATGTACGTAGAGGAGCCACTAGTAGCAAGACTAAATAAACTGCTGAGTAAGTTCTTAAACATTATTTAGGATCTGGTTCTGCACCAGCCACTTGTTTACCAGCTACAGAAGCTGCTCCTGAGCCTGATACGATGCCTAAAGCACCTGCAAGTTCAGTAAGGCTAATCTCTTTACCTGTATAGATTAAATAGATTGCAGAGCAACCAACAAGTAAGAAACCTAACATCCATGCCCATTTAGCAATGTCGTGAGTTTGATTGTCTTTACCAGTAAGTATGTGTTTAAATATATCGTTCATTTATATCCCCAAGTTAAATAATAGGCAATGAAAGCAGCGACAATAAAACAGTATAGTTGTACACGTTTTACATCCTTTAAATCATGTCCATATTCTTCTTTGATTTTTACTTCTTCTTTGAGCATTCGAGTCTTGATAGCTTGAATGTCATCCCATGCTTTAGGGCCATACTTATTGATGACCTCGGCTTTCATTCTTAATTCTAACTTCTTTACTTCTTCGAGTAATAAGAATTCTTTATACGCTCTTGATACTGTGTGGTCAGGTTGTACTATTAAAGCTTTACGCTTCTCTGCTGCCATCTGTTTTGCTACATCTACAGCATCGTGTTTAATGCTCTCTATACTTTTGGTTAACTGTTTAGTGCTCTCTCTAGTTGCATCAAAACTACTACTTAGAGTTTTCACTCCTTCGTTGATACCAAAGTTGTCGGGCATAAGTCATCATTTCTTTTTCTTCTTAGACTTACCAGCTTTAGAAAGAGCAATAGCGATAGCCTGCTTTTGTCCTTTGCCGTGCTTCATCTCAGTACGAATATTAGAAGACACAGTCTTCTGTGAAGATCCTTTTTTAAGAGGCATGTTAGTTCCTTTAAGTTGCTTGTGTTGAAGCAGTTAAAATACCGTTAGTAAAAGTCATACTACCGTTACTACCTAATGTAGTTAATTTAGCAGTAGTAATTGTTCTAGTGATACCGCCTGTTCCTGTAACGTTGCTATAAGGAATCGTAGAACCTGTAATAGCTACGTTAGATATAGTACCGCCTGTAATAGCTACGTTGTTATTATTCTCTGTAGCCATAGTACCAAGACCAAGATTACTCCTAGCACCTGCAGCACTATTAGCACCTGTACCGCCTTGTAGAATAGAAAGAACTACACCGCCTACTTGGGTCTGTTGAATGTAACTACCTAAGTTTAAGAACCAGTTTCTCCAACGAGCATTTTCCTCAATAGGGTCTTGTGGTATTGGAGGTAAATTATTAACACCCATTAATCATCTTCTCCTGCTTCAACACCTGTAGCATATCCATACTCTTGCAAAGCAGGTAAGTTCTTTTGTACCTTTTCACCAATGTCAGTACGATAAGCAATAGAGTTAGGGATCTCAATCTTCTTCTTAATCTTACCGTATACAGACTCACGAGAAGCCTCAATAGAATCACCAAGTCCTACAACGGTGCATACATAGTCACCTGCTGTAACAAACATAGGGATATTCTCTTTAAGATTACCCTCAATCATTGCAGGGCCTTTACCCCACTGTACTTCACAGAGGTGGACATCATTGACTGCATCTTCCATTGTCAATCCCCAGATAGGATAACCAGAGTTTTCCTTCTTGGTTAAACGACTGTAAGGATAGTCAGGAATAGTAACCACTACACCACAAGCAATCTTATTAGATACCTTAAGAGTGTCTTCACCATGAATCATGTCTAGCATCCACTGAGCAGGATCACCTTTATGTAAAGACATCTGAATGTTGAACAAAGGCCAACCTGGACGTGTAGTAAACTCTAAAGGCCATGCTTGCCCTTTATTGTCCACAATACAATTAACATCAATGTAACCAGTGTATCCAATACCGTGGAGCATATCTTCCAAAGGCTTTAACATCTGATCAGCTAGTTTAGACTCTTGTGTATAGCGAACAATAGTACCTTGCTCACCAGTAGTAACACCTAGTTCACCATCCATAAGCTTCTTGTGTTCCCAAGACTCACAGAAATTCTTAGAGAAGCCTCCTGCACCAAACCAACCACCTACACCAAACTCAATGCCAGGACGAAACTCTTGAAGAATAAACTTACCCTTAAAGGAGTTCTTTTTCTTCCAATATCCAAGCATGTAAAGCATATCAGCAGCAGACTTAGCTACATAAGATAATGTCTTATCGCCATCACCAATAGGCTTAGATACAAACCTACGTGGATTCTCTTTTACATAAGCAATAGCATCATCATAGTTATCAAAGGTCTGACTAGGAATAGTTTTAACGCCTGCTTTGTTGAGAATAATCTCTCCATAGTCACGTTCTTGTTCCCAACGAGTACCTGCTAAGTTAGCACCGAAGATAGGATACCCTTGATCACGATAACGCTCTAGTGCATGAATGTAGAAAATGTTATCTGTAACAAAGATAAGGTCTGCCCAGTTCATGTGATCTTGCCAGTTACTAACTCGCTTAATAAGACCACCATCCCCTACTTCAGGACGAGAACCATCTTTGTTATGACGAAGGAAAAACTTAACTTCATGGCCTGCTTCCATACTACAAAGACCAAAAGACAAACCACAGCCACAACCTGATGGATCAATAATTAGTATTTTCATTCTTCTTCTTTTCTACGTAACTTTTGACGAGCTTTGAGTTTACGAGCTTGAATCTTTTTAGCAAGTTCTTTACGCTTTTTATCAGCAGGAGTTTCTTGCTCAATGTCTAACTGGGCTAAAGCAAATTTACTTAAAGGTTTTTTACCTTGAGCAACATCTGCAACGCCTCCCATCGGAAACTGTTTACCTAAGTAATACTTAGCAGTGTCTTTGGCTTGATTATACACTGTATCGCCTTGAGTCCTAATTTCTTTACCTGTGTACCAGTCTTTACCAGTAGCTAAACTGATACCAGTAGAAAGGCCAGGAGAAGGAGTAATTAAACTAGAAGCAACAGCTTCAGGTCTTTTCTCACCAGCAGCTACAGAACCTAAAGCAGACAATAAGTGGAAGCCACCTGCACGTCTAGCTTTGACATCATCACCAAACACTGCTTGATACATTTTATCAATTAAAGGATAAAGTATAAATAGACCTGCAGCATAGGCTGCCATGTGATCTAAACCTTCTAAACGTTTACCTTGTTTACCTAAGTCTTTTACAGACTCTCCAATAGCTCGTACCATACCATAGTGGTAACGGCTAAACACTGTTAAGGCTTTATCTTGCATCAAAGCACTGGCTGCACGTCCTGCAACATTATCCATACCAACACGAGAAGGTATACGGTAGTTAGGCATGAATTTCTCTACGTGCTGTATAGCAGCAGGCATGTCTTCACCAAAACGTTCCATACGTTCTTTAATCATACTGGTATACAAAGCATCACGAGTAGTCCACATCACTGTGTTAGACTTCTCAGAGATCTTGTTAAACAAGTCAATAGGCTTCATACCAATAGAGATAGCTAATTCTTTAATGCTGCCGTTCTTATCAGCAATCTTAAGCTCTTCTCTAAACATCTTAGCCATCCAGTTATCATTGCGTAAACGCATAGACATCAAGGAAGCACCGTTCTTAGCCATCTCAATCTGGAACTTATCTTGTTCTAATACAGACTTAAAAGATTCAGGCATGTTAGCAAGTTGAGCTAGGCCTTTAGGGTTTACCCAACCTGAAAAGAGACCACGTCCTACGAAATAGTGGGCTACTTCGTTTCCGATGTGAGGAATAGGATTAAGCATGAAAGACTTAACTGCAAGCCCTGAAGCACCTTCTAAGACCCTGGCAGGCATTCCACGAGCCACTTGAGGCTTAAGGTAGTCTTCAAAGACTTCAGCAAGCTTAGGATCAAAAGAGTAGCCACGTAGTTGTGGAAGTAATTGGGGGTTAGTAATAGGCCTGTAGTCTGCAGGAGTTACTTCACCTTCTTTACGAGACATAGACTTAAAGATGTCAGATTCTTTAATCTGCTCCATTGCCTTCATCTGTTCAGCGTAGCGTTTTAACTCACCAAGCTTAACTGTCTGGGCAAAGAAAGGATCAGCATAGGTAACACCATCAACGTTCTTTTCAATATCACGTTGGTCAGCTACATCTTTAACTTCCATTCCCTTAAACTCATCACCAGCTTTAAGACGAGTCTTAGTAGTACCAACCATTTCAGGTACTTTGTCTTTCCAAGCAAATACTGAACCATCGCTGTTAACAGTAATAACTTTACCGTTATGTTCAAAGATAGTACGGCCTTTCATAGCAGAAGGCTTTTTACCGAATGTACCAAAGCCTCCAAAGTCACCGCCTGTTAAGCCTTCTACGAAGTTCTTCCACTTACCTTTGTGAGTAGCTAGACGACCTAAGCCATATTCTTCCATAGCAGACTCAGCGTCTTCAGGAGTCATCTTCTTTATTTCAGCGTAAGTACGGTCAGCTTCTTCTTTTAAAGGAGTAAAGAACTTATCAATAACAGCTTCTTGGGCTGGATCAATATCCATACCTTTAGCTACCTTATCAAGGATAGCATCTTTAGATTCACGAGTTAATCCAGCTTTCTTAGCAGCTTCAGCATTCTGACGAAGAATTGTATTCTCTGCATCAGCATAGCTATCTACTTGAAAGAGGCGATCTTCTACATCAGATAGCTTAGTAGTTACTTTATCAGCAGTCTTAATAGACTCACCGTTCTTAACTTCTTGGTAAGCAGCCATGAAAGCTTTAGCAGCAGTTTCACCGAACTGATCAAAGATTTTCTCAACGTTAGCTTCAAAGTCTTCACCACCACGAAGGACACGCTTAGCAGCCTGTACAGCATCTTCAAGAGTGAAACCTGCACGTAGATAAGACCAGTCACCCTTCTCAGCTTGATTCTTAACCCAGGCTTCTTCAACAGCAGATAACTTAGCAGCTTTAGTCTTAGGGCCTTGACCCTTACGAGATGTATCAGGACGCTCACCACGTAGTTGCTCTTCAAGAGTATCAAGACTGTCAGAAAGCTTATCACGCTTAGTCTGCATGTCTTTAATGTCTTGCTCAGCAGACATACGCTTCTGGATATCAGCATACATCTGATCCATCTGCTTACCTTTTTGGATAGCTTGGTCAACCCATTCTCTATCCATCATACGTTCAGAGATTTGACGATCAGAAAGCTTATTAAACTCAGGCTCAAACTGTTCTACAGCAGTTTTAGTTTTATCCCAAGCTACCTTTTCAGTAGCAGTCAAATCAAAAGCTTTACCAGCAGAGAGTTTCTCTACTGCAGACTCTAATGAAGTCTTCTCAGGAAGCTTAGCACCTTCAGCGATAGGCTCTTTAAGCTTACCGCCCATTGTTAATTCTAATTCTTTACCTTCAGGAAGACGAGTCTTACCTTCTGCAGTAGGCTCTGCACCTAAAGGTTTAATACGTTCTGCAGGAGCTACTTCTTCAGGGCCACCAGCAAATAAATCTTTCTGAGGACTCTCTGCAGCACGTCTGGCAGCAATCTCTTCAACTGAAGTAGCAAAAGGAATATCTTCTTGTTGAGCAGCAAGTAGCTTTTTACTTTTAATTTTATCAATTAAAGATTGAGACTTATCAGCCTGTGCTTGCTCAGCAGCCTTAGCAGCTTCTGCGTCAGCAGCTTGTTTTTGTTCGTATTTGTTAACTGTTTCAAGATCTTTAGCATACTGGTCTTTAAATTTAGTACCAGCACCTAGTACACTTTTACCAGCTTCAAACATTAAAGCAGTATTGAAAGCATCAGAAGCCGTGCGAGTTAACTCAGCTACGTCTACTTGACGGCCTTCATTGGCAGCTTTAGCAGCCTCTGCAGCAGTAGCAAACGTAGCAAACTGTGCTCCTGTGTTAGCAGCGTTGTAAGTAGTTCTGGCAGCTTTTTCTATAGTAGAGGCAGAAGCTCCTGCTTTTTCTAAAGCAAGTACTTTACCCATACCTAAATATTGGGGATTGTAAGCAAAGTCTTTTACAAGATTACCAACAAAAGCACCAGGGTTTTCACTGGCAGCTTTAGATAAGTTTTCAAAAGATTCTTTAGGACTTGTAAACAACCGTTGCATAGGTGCTTCCATGTCACGAACTAAAGGATCTGTTCTTTTAAGAGGTTCTACTCCAGGCATGATAGCCCCTAGTGTAGATCTCAATAAATATTCAGCAACAGGCTTTATTTGAGATTTTTCTTTGGCTTCTGACCATGAGAAAGTGCTTAAGGATTTCCCTAGTTCACCAGTAAAATCTTTTTTATCCCAAGCAGCTTGTTTCTCTTCTCTAGAAGATTTGAGCATACCAGCGATATCTTTTACATCTTGTTTCGGTGCTGCCTCTTCTACTGGTTTAGCCGTAGAAGGATCAAACGAAGAGGAGTCTGTAACTTCTCTAGCAGTACTTGGATCGAATGCCATAGTGTCCTAGTTTATTTTAGTGGAACCCACTGACCAGCGTTATACATAGCTCTGTTGCCTTTAGCGTCTGTATAGATCTGGCCTTCTTTGAATTTAGTTTCTTTTGTTTTAGGTGATTCTTTTTGAGCTTCTTTAGTTGCAGTAGGAGCAGGAGATTTAGGAGTACCTTTTTCGTATTTAAAACCCTCTGTATCAGAGAACCATCCCTTTTTAGTTTCAGGTTTAAATATTTCTTCAGCAGCCATGTCTTTAGCGTCTTGTAGATCAATACCTTCAGACTTAGCAATTTGACGTGCTCTAGCTTCTACTTTAGTAGCTGCTGCTGTCCAATCTTCATCAGACATAGTATCAAGCATGTCTTTACCATAAGTAGATTTTAATACAGACTCAGTACCTTTAACTTCAAAACCCTTAGCAGGTTTCATACCGCCTTGTCTACCAGCAGCATTACGAGTACGCTCTAAAGAAATATCTTCAAGGTTACGATGATGTTGAATAGTCTCTTCTAAATTAAGAACTTTAAGCTTAGCACTTAAGTCTTGAGCTTCAGAAGTACCTAGATCAGTAACCATCTTACGAGCACCTGCAATATCATAAGTACCATCAGGCTTTTGGAAACGCTGAAGCTGACCACGAATAATCATCTTAGTGTTGGTATCTAAACCAGCAACATCTAAAGCACCGAACAGATCTTCTTTAGTTTGTGCATTTTTAGCAACACGAGAACCGACATCTAAAGACTTTATTTGAGCATTTAGTTTACTTAATTGTTGTTCTCCTGCTGCTTTGCTAAGATCTTGTGATTCTTTTAAGAACATGTGCTGTAAAGAACCAAGGCCTTTAGAGCCTGCAATGGCTGCAGCTTTTTGGTTTACTCCTTGTAACTGCCCAGGAGTCATGTCTTCAGGTTGAGCACCTTGGTAGACATCACGAAGGATATTACCTTCAGCAATGTCAGTACCAATTTTACTACCTAGTTCGTAACCAGCTACTGCTGATTCTGCGAAGCTTGCCATATTTTATCCTTATAACGTAGCAGCGTAATCAATCCAAGCCATACTGTCTGCACCACTAGCTCCGCTTAAAGTAGTAGACAAGTCACCACCACTCATAAGAGGGTCTGACATGAAACCAAAAGGCCCACCACTGCCCCCACCAAAGATACCAGACTTAGACAAAGCACTACCTGCTAACAAAGTACCAAAGATACCTGTTTGAGCATTTTGTTGATTAATTTGATTTTGTAATTGTGCTTGTTGTACTTGACCACTATATTGCTGGCTTGTAGCAGAACCAGGAGTCTGAGAAGTAGCTCCTGATAATGTACCTAATTGACTGTACATTTTATCATAGAAAGAACCAAATACATTTTGTCCATAACCTTGCAAAGCAGCGTTTTGGCTACCTGATTGTAAAAGACCTTTAGAGGCTCCTGCAGCGTCAGTAGCTCTCATGCCTTGTTGTAAAGTTTGTTGATAACCAGGCATAGACAAAGCTATAGAAGGGTCATTCATTAAGCTTTGTAATTGAGAAGCAGCACCAGTACGACCACCAATAGCACCGTATGGGTCATATTGAGATTGAGGAGGAGGTGCAGGAACTGATGCTCCACCGCCACCACCACCGCCAAAGATTGAACTTACTATTGAACCCATGAGAACTCCTTAAATATATTTGCTAAATAGCTTTTCGATAAACGTGTATCCTAAATACTCAAATAACTTGCTATTATCTTGATGTACTTTAGTTGAACACAATATTTTATTAACACACAGACTTTTAAGATGCTGTTCAGCGTACTGAAACAGTTTAATGCCTGTCCTACCTTTTCTATGCTGTTTACGTAAGAAGTAAATATCTTCGTAAGCAGTTAAACAAGATTTCACATGTAGATGTCTAGATATAATATAGAGAATGTAACCAATCAACTCTCCGTCACTTCTACATGTAACAAGCTGAATCATTCCAGCATTGTCTAAATTCTTATATTGATCCCAATCTAGATCAAGATCATAACCACCACTTGTTGCACCTTCTAGTTCTTCATAATGCTCAGGATAGAGAGTGGCTAATTCAGGAACTACATCTGAATATCTCTCTATCTGGTAAGTAATCATTATGTCCTATATTGTAACTGTGTGGGTTCTGAAGCTTCTAATTCACCAATATCAAAGTCAACCTCGGCTGCTAACAGTCTTAAAGGTTGATTGTCTGTGCATAGGAACTCCCATGCTCTACGACGTGCTGCACCACTTTGATACACTTGTGGTCGTTGTTTATCTAGGTTTACTGAGCGATAAGGAGACCAATTTTTATAGTCATCATTAGTGTGTCTAATGTTCATAACTGCAGGGACTTTATCTCCTACAATCTCTAAACGATTAAAGAACTTACGCTTAGTAGTACCACCATCAATAATATCTGTTACAGCACGATAATAAATAGGAGCACCAGAATCATTATAAACATGATCTGACATCGTATATAGTGTGCCGTTATCATCATCTAATAAATAGTAAGTATCGCTAATTTGAGTAAAGAAACTAGGACGGAAGTACTGCTCAGCATAAATACCTGGCACTCCTGAGTCTGCATCACCAACAGCCCACATAGTCCATTGAGTCCAAACCTTTTCATTTACATCGTATACTATTGTAACATTTAAATCAGCTAATGTCAAGACATAAAAAGTATGTCCATTTATTCTTAAAGCATAAGCTCTAATATCAGCTAAAGTACTATTTTGTAAAATACGGTCAATAAAGGGTGTAGAAAGCTTTGTAGGGGCTGTACCTGAGATAGCATAGACCGATGGGCCTGCGTCTCTAGAAGTACCTACCCAGACTATAATGTTCTCAAAACTAACGATAGAATCTCCGTTAGCACAGCCAAGCTCAATATGGTAAGGAGCAGCAACTGCCAAAGGGGAACCTGGATA
>Ga0214219_1000992_pt1 | contig 9762 bp, 13 predicted proteins | sample TroBogypolimnion_26_FD_153057 | JGI IMG/M metagenome (GOLD analysis project Ga0214219, IMG submission 153057) | Freshwater microbial communities from Trout Bog Lake, WI - 25JUL2007 hypolimnion | ecosystem: Environmental > Aquatic > Freshwater > Lake > Hypolimnion/Profundal zone | place: Trout... | reverse complement strand
GGCGGTACTTCATGGTCTAACTATGCAATTTTAGATGCCATGGGCGCGGCTACTGGATATGGACAACTTTCTAGTGGACATTATTACTTTGCCGGTGGTGGTGGCGGTGGAAGAAATAGCGTTGGAACTGCTGGTCCTGCTGGTTTAGGTGGTGGCGGAGCAGGTGGTTCTACATCCAATCAACAAGGTTACGCTGGCTCTTTAGGAACCGGTGGTGGTGGTGGTGGTGGTGCTAACGACACTCAAGCTGCACTTGGTGGCAATGGTGGTTCAGGCATTATCATCATCCGATACGCAGCATAATCAAACAAGGGGGCAACATGAAATCAGTTAAAGAAACACCAGTCAGCAAGGTCTACACATTCGCGGTGGATATGGTTATCCAGATTTTCGCCGAGGATGAAACTCAGGCTCGAGCTAAACTCGACAAAGAAGGCGGATACATCACCGCCCGCGACATCGAGCTTCTTGATACAACAACCGTTCCAAACTTGAAGGATAAAAAATAGATGGCACACTTCGCTGAAATTGACGCAAACAACATCGTGACTCGCGTTCTTGTCGTCGACGATTTACATCAAGCAGACGGCCAGAATTACCTCGCCAACGAACTTGGCTTGGGTGGCACTTGGATCCAAACTAGCTACAACACCATCGGCGGCGTTCACACCAACGGCGGTACTGCACTTCACAAGAACTATGCCGGCATCGGCTACACATGGGACGGCACCGGATTCCACGCGCCTCAGCCATTCCCATCATGGAAGCTCAACGCCGACTCGTATCTCTGGGAAGCGCCAACACCAATGCCAACAGACGGCAAGCGTTACCAATGGGATGAGGCTGACCTTAACTGGCAGCTAATCCCAGACGCACCAACAGCGTAATCGCCATCAGGGGGCATCGTTGAAAATCGCCGTTTATACCATCGCTCTGAACGAAGCCCAATTCGTCGAGCGTTGGTATCAGTCGGCGCGTGAAGCGGACCATCTCTACATCCTCGACACAGGATCCACAGATGACACCGTGGAGATTGCCAAGAAACTCGGCATCCACACAAGCACCATCACCGTCAAGCCGTGGCGATTCGACCACGCACGACAGGCATCACTCGACGCCTTGCCCGATGACATCGACTACGCCATCGCCTTAGACATGGACGAAGTCCTTCAACCGGGCTGGCGCCAAGCCCTCGAATCGGTCCCAGAAGGCACCACACGGCCTCGATATTCCTACACATGGTCATGGTTGCCCGACGGCTCGCCAGACCTCGTCTACGGCGGCGACAAGATTCACGCCCGCCACGGATACCAATGGCGACATCCAGTCCACGAAGTGCTGACGCCACTGGGTGAGGAAAAACAGGAGTGGATTAAGCTCGAGATTCACCACCACCCGGACACGACCAAGTCACGCGGTCAATACTTTCCACTTCTCAAGTTGGCTATCGAAGAAGACCCCGACGATGATCGGAATGCGTTTTATTACGCCCGCGAGTTGTATTTCCACTCTATGAACGATAAAGCCATCAAGGAATTTCGTCGACATCTTGCACTGCCTCGAGCAGTCTGGGAGCCAGAGCGTGCAGCTTCAATGCGCTACTTGGCCAAGCTCGAACCACACAATCGCGAGCGCTGGCTACTTCGGGCGATTGCAGAAGCTCCCGAGCAACGCGAAGCTCGATGCGAATTGGCGGAGTATTACTACACCCAGAAGCTATGGCCTCAATCCTATGCGGCGGCTCTTTCCGCTCTTGCGATTACCGATAAATCGTTGTCCTATCTCTGCGAGTCCGATGCGTGGAGTTGGTTGCCTCATGATCAAGTCGCAATCGCCGCGTACAACATGGGACTTCATCGGGTGGCGTTAGAGCACGGACGCCTTGCTGTCCAATTTGCCCCATATAATGAACGACTGGGGGAGAACCTGATCCATTACGAAGGAGCCGCCCAATGAGCGCAAGCAGCATGAAATCCCATGTCGGCAAAGCTCCCAGCATGACCGAACGCCAATCAACTGCGTCGGGAACGGTTCACTTTACTTATAACTCGTCAGGCGTTGGATATAACCAACACGGATTTTCCTATAATTATTCGGCCTATCGCGGCAACATGAATTCTCACGTCTCCAATGCACCTTCTATGAAAGGCAGATAATGGCCGAAACTTTTGACATCGGAAGTCAGGTTCCGCTCGGAGTCACAATTACCGACTCCAACGGTAACAACGCCAACGCCACAACTGTCGTTGCCACGATTACCTTGCCAGATGGCACCACTGTCACTCCTAGCGTTACCAACTCGGCTACCGGACTTTATGACACGGTCTATACGCCATCTCAGACTGGCCGTCACCTCGTTGCATGGTTGGCGACAGGATCTAACGCGTCCTCGTACTACGACGAATTTACTGTCCGCGATTACACCCAGCTCTCCATCATTTCTCTCGATGAAGCCAAGGACCACCTCAACATCGCGCTGACGACCACCAACAGCGACAACGAGCTTCGTCGCATGATTGACGCGGCAACTTCGCTGGCTCAAAGCTACACCGGCAACATTCTTGGTCGCGTGACTTATACAAACGAAATCTATGACGGAAATGTCGACAATATCCGTCTGCATAATCCTCGCGCTATGTCCATCACTTCGGTCTACGAGAACGGCGTCTTGCTGACTTCGGCTGATTACTCGCTGGAATACACTGGCCAACGTCTCTGGCGCATAACTACTGGCTCGCTCAATGAGCCTAACTATTACGGAATCTGGGCGCCGGGATCTCAGAACATCACCATCAGCTATGTCTCGGGCTTCGTCAATCCTGACCCAGCCGCTAAGCAAGGCGTCCTCGAAATCGTTCGTCACCTCTGGCAGACACAGCGCGGATCCATGAACGTGATTAGCCGCAATCAGAACGGCGATGACTTCTACTCTGGCGCGACTTACTCACTGCCTCGTCGTGCGATGGAATTGCTAGATCCAATCTCGTTGCCGGGTATCCTCTAAATGGCAGCGACAGCATTACCGAATTTCATCAACAACGTGATCACAGCGTTGCAGAATTCCTCAGCCTTAACTGGCGTTCAGATTTATGACGGCCCTACCGTCTCCATCGACTCCTACCCATCCAACTGGATTGCGATTGGGCATGATGGCAACGAGGACGGCGATGTCTCGGTGGGAACCTTCCGCAATAACTGGGAGCTGGTCGGTAATTACAAGCGTTGGGAAGAAGGCGAGCTAAATTGCACGCTGGTTGCCCAATCAGGCGATAACACCAACCTTCCCGCCATTCGGACCACTGCTTATTCCATGCTCTCGGCAGTTGACACCATCATGCGTTCAGACCCTAGCGTCGGCGGTTCGGTGTTGTATTCTGGACTGGAATCACATGAGCCTCGCTATATGCAGACCAACGCTGGTGCGGCTTGTATCATCATTTTCACTATTGCTTACCGTGCGAGAACATAAGGAGAAATCATGGCAAAAATCAAAAACATCTCAGCTCTTGGTGATGTCGTAATCCCAGCGCTCGGATTAACAGTCAAGGCTGGTGCAACCGTGGACGTCTCCGACGAAGCCGCTGCATCACTGCTTGAGCAGACACAGAATTGGACGGCCGCTGATCAGGCAGCTGCTTCGATAACCCCATCAACCCCAGCACCGGACGCTCCGGCTGCCCCAGCTAACAACTAGGAGAAAACATGGCAATCGGCTCCGGTATTGCTTCCCAACTCGGAATCGCAGTTGAGACGACATATAACACCGCCGTCACGGTGGCTCGTTTCTACGAATTCACCTCAGAAGCTATCAACTACAACAAGAAAACAGTCGAGGGCTTAGGTCTTCGTGCTGGTGGCTTGCTTCCACGCTCTCAGCGTCGTGTTGTCACAACATTCGATGCAACTGGCGACATCATGCTCGACCTGCCTACAAACGGCCTCGGTCTGCTCTTGTCTGCCGCAACAGGTTCCATTCCATCACCAACCACACTCACCACTGGCGTCTACTCTTACGCCTTTACTCTTGGCGATGTCTATTCCAAGTCTCTGACCGTTCAAGTTGGCGTTCCAGAATACACAGGCACCGTGGTCCCTAAGACCATGACCGGAACCAAGATCTCCTCATGGGAGTTGTCGGTTGCCGCTGGTGGCTTAGCTACAGGCAAGTTCACTGTTGACGCAGCTGGATTCACCACAACACAATCCTTGGCGACTGCTTCGTACTCAGCCAACGGTTCAATCTTCCACTTCGCCGAAGGCGCTCTGACCGTTGACGGCACTTCTGTCGCTAACGTGAAGGACTTCACTCTGACCGTGGATAACGTCCTCAAGGTCGACCGTTACAACCTTGGCAATTCAGGCGCTAAGGCAGAACAGGTCATCAACGGATTCCGCAAGATCACCGGAAAGCTCACCGCTGAATTCACCGACTTCACCTTGTTCAACAAGTACCTCAACGATTCTGTCACCGCTCTCAACTTGACCTTCACTGGCGCCACAATCGCTGGAAGCTACAAGCAGAGCCTCAGCATCACCGTGTCAGCCGTCAAGTTCGATGCTGATACACCTAAGGTTCCCGGTCCCAGCGTTGTTGACTTGGCGATGACTTTCACCGCTTACGACAACGGCACAGACGCACCTCTTACCATCACCTACCAGACAAGCGATTCCGCTCTCTAATATGGCCGATGACGATTTCACGGTCGATGTAGCCGAATTTAAGGCCTTCTACAAGGCTCTTGGCAACATCGACCCTGAAATCAAAAAACAGCTTCGCAAACGTCTCATGGATGCAGCCAAGCCAATCGTTGAAGAAGTCAAACAGGCTGAAATCAACATCCCCGCAAGTCGGGAAGCACAAACAGGTCGCAAAAAGCGTGGGGAAACGATGGGGCTTCGAGCAGCTCTCGCAAACGCGACCAAGGCAGATCTCAAGGGAACAGGTCGTGGAGCAGCGGTTCACATCCGAGTTTCTACGACCAAGTTCATGTCTGCCAGCGGACGGCCCCGGACCATTCCTTACTACATGGAAGGCCGTCGCAAACGCCCATGGCGCCACCCAGTATTCGGCAATCGTGAGGTATGGGTCGCACAAAAACCACACCCATTTCTCGCGCCGACCGTTAGCAAGCACCGTGAAGACTTCCAAAAGCAGGTAACATCTGCCGTGCTAGATGCACTCAGCGAAGTCACGAACATGAAATAAGGGGAAATCATGCCAATCATCATCAAAGGCGAATCGTACAATTTGCCAACAGAGAACGACACTCCCGGCCCAACTGGTCGGGAAATTATTGCTATTGAGGACGCTTTCGGGCTCGACGGATTGACGCTTCTGGGCGTTCTCTCCGACGACAAGCTCCACAGTAATCCTGCCTATTCCAAGCTCAAAGCTCTTTATGCTCTGGCATGGATTTGCATGACGCGTGGGGGCAAAATCGTCAGCATCGACGATGTCCTGAACAATTACGCCATCAACGACATCTCTGTCGAGGGTGACTCTGATCCAAAAAAATCGCCAACCGCCGAAAACTAATTCGAGGCGGGACCCGGCAACATATTAGAAAGCACCTTGCGCTTCTCTGTCACTTTTATCCCGGCATTACTCCATTGAATGTCTGGGACATAGAGCTTGAGATTCTCAATAGTCTTATTGCAGCAGCACAGTCCAACGATTAGGAGATAACATGGCGAACGATACCTCGTTAACGTACTCGCTCTATGGCCGCGACGTTTCAGCATCGAAGGCGCTCCAAAATGTCGGCAAAGCTGCGGATGAAACAGGGGGCCATTTTTCTAAAATTAAGGACATCGCCGCTGGCGTATTCTCTGCCAACTTGATGCAGAATGCCGCATCGGATGTCCTCAGCTTCGCCAAGTCTTCCATCAACGCATTTCAAGATGTCGGAACCGAAGTCAAGAATCTCCAACGTTACACAGGCGGTTCTGCCGAGGATATGTCCAAACTGCGTTTCGCGGCGGAAGAAGCTGGCGTCTCATCTGATACCTTGGCAACAGCTCTGGGCAAGATGGCGAAAGCCGCTGCCACAACCGCTGGCGAAAAGAAATTCGAGGCCATTGGTGTCAGCGTCAAGGACGTTAACGGTAATTTCAAGTCAGCGAGCGCCATCTTCTCCGAAGTTGCGGGCAAGATTGCGGCGATGCCAAACGGTATTGCCAAGACGAACGACATCCTGCAAATCTTCGGCAAGTCAGGAATGCAACTCGCTCCGCTCTTGAATCAAGGATCAGCGGGAATCGCCAAGTTCTCGGCAGAAGCTCAGAAGATGGGCTTGGTCCTTAGCCAAGACAACCTCGACGCCGTACAGAAGAACATCATGGCTCAGCGTGAATTCCACGCCTCAGTTCAAGGCCTTCAAGTTCAGCTCGGTCAATATCTTTATCCTGCCATCACCGCCATCACCAAGGGATTCTCCGAAGTTGTGCCGGTACTCATGGAAGTTCTCAAGCCAGCATTCAAGTTGCTTGGCGAAGCCATCAGCCCAGTCATCGGATTTATCAGCGACTTGGTCAAATACATCACCGACCTCGGTGACCATTTTGAGTCCACCGGTGGCAAGGCATCAGCGTTCGGATCCATTGGCAAATCCATTGGCACGGTCTTCAACGATGTCAAAACCTTATTTCAGTTACTTCTGCCAGTTCTCAAAGATGTCTTCGCCTTCGTCATGAATTATCTGGCGCCAGTGTTCGCCGTAGTCCTCGAAGGCGCATTCAAGGCTGTAGCAATCGCCGCAAACGTGGTCGTGGATGTCATCAAGGGCATCATCTATCTGGTCAAGGCTGAAATCAACGGAGTCATTGACGTCATCAACTTCGCCATTGACGCCATGGACAAGATTCACATCAAGTTGCCGAAATTCCTCGGTGGTTTCGAGTTCGGCATAGACATCCCCAAGATTCCGAAGCTGGCCGATGGTGCAATCGTCAACTCTCCCACGATTGCCATGATTGGCGAAGCTGGTCCCGAGGCTGTCGTTCCGCTCTCTAAGGCTGGCGCTGGCATTGGTCAGGGAATGAATGTCACGATTAACGTCCAAGGCTCAGTCATCGCTCAGAAGGACTTGGTCGCTCAAGTTCGCAACGAAATGGCTCAACTTCTGCGCCGTAAGGGTGCGCCCATCGCTGCGCTAGGATTGTAAGCATGGCAGCATTCGACGGCACAAACGCACCGGCGCTCGCCATCCAATTTTACATCAACGGATTATGGGTGACGGTTAACTCCAACGATATGCGCCAGCTCCAAATCAAGCGTGGTCGCTCTCGTGCGGATCAGAAGAATGACCCGGGCTCTGCCACGGTTATCCTCGACAACCTTTCTGGCTATTATGACCCCGAATACACTGGCTCAGGCTCTCCCTATGTCATATCGGGCGTCAATCAGCTTCAGGCGGGCTTGCAGATGCAAGTTGTAGCTACATGGTCATCGACGAATTACACGCTGTTCGTGGGCTATTTAGAGACGAATACGGTGGACCAAGGATTCTCGCCAACGGCCACGATGGTCTTCACTGACGGAATTGCGCTCTTGTCCAAGATGTATGCCGCCGCCCAATCGCCAGCCGCGTACAGTGGCGAAACCACCAGCACTCGCGTCGGGCGGATGCTGACTTATGCCAATTGGACTGGCTCAACCAATCTCTCTGGATCCGTACAAATGCAAGCCACGACTCAGTCGGGAACCTTGCAATCCATCATCGAGCAGTGCGTGGCGTGCGAGGCTGGTCGCTTCTATATTAGCCGCGACGGTGTAGCTACATTTTTGCCATTGTCCGACAAATTCAACCGTCCGACTCGGCTTCTGCTCTCGGATTCTCGCGCCACCAATACTGTCGAATATGACACACTCGAAACGACGCCGGGAACCTACCAAGTCATCAACGAAGCCATCATCCAGCGAGACGGTGCAACACAACGCCGATTTCGCCATCTTCCATCCACCACCGCATTCGGCCTCAAGACGGTCACCATCAACGCACCGATTCTTAACGACAGCGATGCTGACCAACTGGCTAAATATCTGGCGTACAAAGACCACAATCCTCAGCCGCTTGTCCAGTCAGTCCAGTTCGAGGCGCTGGCTCTTGGCACTCTGTATCCTGACTTTCTTTCATTGGAAATCGGCGACCAAGTCACCGTCGAGCGCACCACCGTTGACGGTCGCACACTCGAGCTCTACACCGTTGTCGAAGGTTATGATCACGACATCAGCCCAACAAGCTGGCGCATGAATCTCATGACCTCACCGATGAATCCATATTCGATTACAATCTAAGGGGTAAGGAATGCCACTAGCACCGCAAATCACCAACACGCCAATTCCAGATTCCACTTGGTACGTTTCGACAGATTTCCAGACTGACGCTGGCGGAATCGCTACGGTTCAGACCACGACCACCTTCTACGCTAACCCGACACCAACAGCGAGCGCCATTGGCGATATATGGTTCGACCTTAGCAACGGAAACAAGCAACACCGTTGGGATGGAAGCACTTGGGCCATAGTTCAAGACACTGCGATTGCCACGGCGAACACCAACGCCAGCAACGCTGTAACGTCAGCCAACGGCAAGAATAAAGTCACCTATTCATCATCATCACCAAGCAGTTACAGCAACATCCAAACTGGTGACACGTGGTTCATTGTCAGCGGGTCAAACATTACTGGCGTTTATAAATGGAACGGTGGATCTTGGGATTCGCAAGCTCTTAGCCATCAGACGATTTCTTCTGTTGACGTCGGCGCACTTTTGGCGGGAACAATTACCGTTGCGCTGGGAATTACAAACCCATCGGGGAACTTTACTGTCGATGCAACTACCGGATGGTTAACGTGTACCGGTGCATCGGTTACGGGAACAATCAACGCTGCAAATGGCTCTGTTGGTGGGTGGAGCTTATCGTCTAGCAAAATATCGGCAAATTCAGGGTTGACTTATCTTGATTCATCCACTGGAAATATAGTCACTATCGGAAGCATAACCTCGAGTGGTGGGTTTTCATCTAGTTCTGGCAATATCACCACAGGCGGAACCGTTGGTGGAGCAAACGTCTCTGCCGTAAGCCAAGTATCATCCGCAACAATTTTGACTTCGGGTCTGGCTACTCTTTACAGCTTAACTGTCGAAAATACCGCTGGAATTTATGGCGGCTATGGTGTCAATACAAGCTGGTCACCCAATACGGACAACACTTGGAATTTAGGAATCTCTGGCTCTTATCGTTGGTCGCACGTTTATGCCAACAACACCACAATCACCACCTCAGACGCCAGACTCAAGACAAACGTGGTCACATCCCCACTGGGCCTGAATTTCATCAACTCGCTTCGCCCGGTTGCTTATCAGTGGATCGAAGGCGGCCGTCAGATTGTCCTCGATGACAAGGGCGAACCAGTTGTCACAGGCACCGATTCCAACGGCAAACCCATTTTCCAGACCACATCTATTGCTGGAAAGCGCACGCATTACGGTCTTATCGCCCAAGAGGTTAAAACGGCATTGGACGCAGCGAATGTTGGAGATTTTGCTGGTTGGGTTCAGGATGATTTAACAAAACCTGATTCCACTCAATCCATTTCTTACGAACAATTCATCGCACCACTTATCAAAGCTGTTCAGGAATTAACTGCTCGTGTTGCAGCATTGGAATCTAAGTAATGCCACAAGTGAGCAGCGACGAGATTATTGCAAGTCTCAGACAACTCATAGGCGAATTGGTTCAAGAAAACATCACATTGAA
>Ga0214219_1000991_pt1 | contig 9766 bp, 3 predicted proteins | sample TroBogypolimnion_26_FD_153057 | JGI IMG/M metagenome (GOLD analysis project Ga0214219, IMG submission 153057) | Freshwater microbial communities from Trout Bog Lake, WI - 25JUL2007 hypolimnion | ecosystem: Environmental > Aquatic > Freshwater > Lake > Hypolimnion/Profundal zone | place: Trout Bog... | reverse complement strand
GGCGCCATCGGCGCCGGCCATGCCGGCGTGGCAAGCTCGGTCTATCATGTCACCACGACGGCTGATTCCGGTCCGGGTTCGCTGCGCGCGGCGGTGAACGCCACCAATCGCACGGTGGTGTTTGATGTGGGCGGTACGATCAATTTGACGAATGTTTTGGTCATCACCAACTCTTATATAACCATTGCGGGCCAGACCGCTCCGGGTGGTGGTATTACCGTGGCGGGACAAGAAGTTAGATTCCAATCTGCGCAGCATATCATCATTCGCGACGTGCGATTCCGCCGGGGTGCGGTGGATGATTCCTTGATGTTGACAAATGTCAGCGCGGTTATTGCGGACCACGTTTCTGCTGAATGGTCGGATACGGTTTTGTCCACGCTCAATTCCTCCAATGTAACGGTCCAATGGTCGGTTTTGGCAGATAGTTTCTACGTCACCAACAACGCGCTCCCCAACGGCTCCTTATTGCGCTATGGCAATGGCACGTTGAGTTTTCATCACAATCTTTATGCGGACAACTATAGCGGCAGTCCGCGTCTCGGGGATAATCTCACTTTGGATTTTGTGGACAATGTGATTTACAACTGGGGCTTGCAACCCGGTTTTTCCGTCACCAATGACTTGGTGGCTAATCCCAACGGCTCTACTAATCAATTAAATTATGTTGGCAACTATCTTATCGCTGGTCCCGACACCGCCCGCTATGCGACCAATCTGGCAATCACTAATATTGCCTTCGTTGGTAGTACCACGAACACCTGGATTTTCCAGACGAACAACCTCATCGATGCAAACATCAATCAGATTTTAGATGGAGGCAATACGGACTGGGCGATGTTCACCAACCAGTTTACTAAATTTGGTCGGCCGTTTCCGGTGCTGTCGGTGCCCACGGATGAAGCGTTCTTGGCTTATGAGCGCGTGCTGGATTTTGCCGGTGTGAATCTACCGCTGCGGGATCCAGTGGATGCGACCATTGTTAGAAAGGTACGCAATCAGAATGGTAGGCTAATTTCTGCGCCTCCGTCTTTGCCGGTAGTCCTTCCGGGAATGGTGGCATGGTGGCGGGCTGAGAACTCATACCTAGACTCAGTCGGGGCCAACGATGGCTCGCCCATGAATGGGACCGGTTTGTTCGGGGTTGGGGAAGTTGGAACCGCCTTTAACTTGAATGCCGCCAATTCTTATGTATTGGTGAACGCAACTCCGAGTCTAAATGTTGGTCTGGGGAATGGTTTTACCATCGAGGGGTGGGTGAATCCCGCAACCCTGGCCCAGGATCAGCCTGTGGTAGAGTTTGAACGAGTTTTGGGTACGTTCTCTGGGGCCAATGTTGCTGGCGATTTTTATGTTTCCATCGTCGGTGGTCAAAATGGAAAGATCTACGCGAACTTCCTTGATACCAACGGAACCAGTCACACGCTAAGTTCTGCTGTCAGTGTCATGACGGTTGGGGACTGGCAGCACGTTGCAGAAACTTATGACAAGATAACGGGTGTGGCGACACTTTATCGCAACGGTGTCATCGTCGCCCAACAGAATTTGGGCGTTTTCACACCGCAAACAAGTTTCACAAATTTCTTAATTGGCGCACGAACTACTTTTGGTTCGGTTAGTAGCCCAGCGGATAAGTTTTCTGGAAGCATTGATGAATTGAGTGTTTATAACCGCGCCCTGTCCTCCAATGATATTGCCGCCATCTACAATGCCGGCAGTGCGGGCAAGACCGTCAGTAGTACCGAAACTTATACGCCAACTTATCTGGATACCGATCAGGACGGCATTCCGGACTTCTGGGAAGCTACCTTCACTACCAATCTGCTGTTCACGCCGAGCAACAACAACGACCGCGATGGCGACGGCTACACCGATTTGGAAGAATACAATAACTGGCTTGCCGGACCGCACGTACTGACGGTCACCACCAATCCGGTCAGTGTGGACCTGCTGCAATTGTGCGGCCAGACCGGCAATCTCTCTTTCAGTGTGACTAATGGCGTTTATGGCACGGTCTATCTCACTAATGTCATCGGCTCGGTGACCAATACCGGGCCATACAGCAATAGCATCGCTGTTTTCACGCCGACAAACAACGCGGCGTCGGCCACGAATTTCAGTGGCTATGCGGCCTTCGATGTTTATGTCACGAACAATGATACCATTGCCTATTTTGGACCGGTCACGGTTAGTGTGGTGGCCAGCGCCGTGCCGATTGTCATGACTCCGCCGCTGAATATTGTTACGCTGACCAATGGGGTACCCTATTACGATCCCAACACGGGCGGTACAGATTATTATCGTTTCACAGTTGCTCCTCTCAATGGCACTGATCCCGTAGCGGTACTGTTCACCGTGACTAATTGCACCGCCCCGGTCACGCTGGTAGTTAATTACGGCCTACCATTGCCGACGCTTTACAACTATAACTACACCACCAATTCTTGGCAGACCGGAGAGAACATCTTGGTGACCACAAGTTCCACGCCGGTGATGTTGACCAATGGTGACTGGTATATGGGAGTGGTTAATGTTTCTGGTGGCACGGTTGATTATACAGTGGTTGCTACTGCTTATTATAATATCGTTCCGCCACAATTTCTGTTCCCGACCAACACCACAATTATAACCAATCTTGAAACCGTTCCACTCAGCATTAGTTGCCTCGCCACGGATCTAGATACTCCGCCGTTGCCGCTGACCTATGCCTTGGTGGGTACGCCGCCGGCAGGATTGACGCTTAGTAACAATGTAATTTATTGGACGCCCACGGAAGCGCAAGGACCGTCCACGAATTCTGTATTAGTTAGTGTTTCCAACGGCGCTTTTAGCGTAACGAACTCCTTCATCATTGATGTGTTGGAATCCAACCTGCCGCCGACATTTACCTTTACGAATATTCCCAATCAGATTGTTGGCGCTCTCAATTTACTTACCGTTACCAACTCGGCGACGGATGTTGATATTCCGCAAAATCTGCTCACATATTCGCTTTATGTCGCCTCGGCAGATCCCACTGCGCCGGCGGTCACCAATGCCTTCATTTCCACTAACGGCCTTATCAGCTGGATTCCGACATTGGCGCAGGCTGGGACTAATTATCTCTTCGCCACCGTCGTCACCGATACCAATCCGTGGGCGGTCAACACGCAGTCGTTCAGCATCACCAATTACTTCACCGTCATGGTGCCGCCGAACCTGAACGGCGGCGAACCGAAGACGAATATTGTTGGCACCAACAGCATCAATTGGTTTACCGTGACTGTGCCGACCAACGCTGTGTTTGCCACCAACTGGCTGATCTTTGCGACGCTCCCGGTGAATGTCTGGTTCAGCACGAACGTCTCGCCCACTACGAATTATAACTTAATTCCCGCCGCTACGAACGGGGTCAGTGTACTTTCTCGCAATTCCTCGCCCACCAACATCGTGCCGGGCGGTACTTACTATCTCGGCGTTCAAAACACCAATACCATTCCGGTGACCAACGCCATCGAAGTGGATTTTCTCCTTGCGCAACCACCCGTGCTGCCTGTGCTGCCGCTGCAGGTCATCACGGCTGGCGATACGCTCGTGGTGACGAACACCGCCACGGACACCAGCCCGAGTGCTCTGGTTTACTTCCTCGTCAACGCGCCGGCGGGGGCCGGTATTGGCAATAATGGTATTCTTACTTGGGTCACCAGTACCAATTTGGCCCCGGCCGGATATGTGCTTACTGCCGTGGTCACTAATTCCATAACCACACTTGCGGCCACGAATAGTGTCAACGTCCTCGTGCTGCCTGCACTTATCATTGACCAGCCGCAAACTAACATTGTGAATGCCGGCAGCACACGCTGGTTCACGGTTAAAGTTCCAACCAATGCCGATTTTGCCACCAACCAGCTCGTGTCTGCCACAGCGCCGGTGAATTTCTGGTTCAGTACCAACCTGCCGCCCTCGGTGGTCAATGTGGGCGATGTTGAATTGCTCACGAATTCGCTTGGCGGCACCTCTGTCATCACCACCAACGCCGCGCCCTATTTGGTTCCGGGCACACGCTATTATCTTGGGGTGCAGAACACCAATGCCTTTGCCGTGACTAATGTGGTGAAAGTAAAATTCCATCTGGTGCTGCCGCCGGTCGTTCTCAACTTTAGCAGCATCGTCGCCACGAATATGGGCGGCACCAACGGTTTCCTGCTGACTTGGTATGCGCCGGCTGCCGACCAATTTCATCTCTGGTGGTCGCCCAGCCTGCTGCCGGCAAACTGGCAGGCCTTCAAGGGTGTCATTAGCTACTCCAAGTATCTGGGCGCTGCCAGCAGCCGTTTCACTTACTTTGACGACGGATCACAAACCGGCGGCTTCGATCCAAATCGTTACTATCGCTTGCAACTCTTGGATTCGCCGACCAATACCGCGCCGGAATTCACGCTGGCACCGGGCAATTCAATTGCGGCTCCGCACGTGCTCTTCTCCGTCACCAATGCCGCGCGGGACTATGATGTTCCGGCACAAACCTTGACCTATGCCGTCAGTGGCAGTCTCGCCGGCACGAATCTGGTTTCCATTGATACCAACGGCGTCATCACGTGGACCCCGACCGTTGCACAGGGCGGTTCAACCAATATTATTACCACGGTCGTTACCGACAATGGCGTGCCGGCGAAAACGGTGACCAATAACTTTACGGTGGCGGTCACGGTGTTCGTGTCTGCGCCATTTGCGGCGACTGCGCCGGCACAGTTAATAACCGGTACCGCCGCTCGACTGGGCGGGTTTGCCACCCCCAACGGTCCGTCTGCGACGGCATGGTTTGAGTGGGGCGCCAATACGCAGTACGGCAACACCACGCCGCCGGTGAGCGTTGGCGGTGGCAACAATGTTGTTTGGGTAACAAATTCCATCAGCGGATTGACCTCGGGCGTGCCGTGTCATTTCCGGCTGGTCGTGAGCAATTCGGTGAGCGTGGCGCGCGGTTTCGATCAGGTGTTTGGTCAAGGAAAAGTAATTGGGTGGGGCCACAACGGCTTTGGGCAAACCACCGTGCCTGCGGTCCTGACGAATGCGGTTGCTGTGGCGGCTGGCTCTTTTCACAGTATGGTTTTGAAAGCGGATGGTACGGTCGTCGCGTGGGGCTATAACCAGTTTGGTCAGACGAATGTGCCCGGCGGCTTGAACAATGTTGTGGCCATGGCAGGCGGCGATTATCACAGCTTAGCGTTGCAAGCCGATGGCACCGTAGCAGTTTGGGGGTTAAATGGTTACGGCTTGTTGAACATCCCTGCGGGATTAAACAACGTGGTGGCGGTGGCAGCCGGTTATTATCACAACCTCGCCTTGAAGGCGGACGGCACGGTGGCGGCTTGGGGCTTTGACAGCAATGGCCAATCGGATGTGCCGGCCGGCTTGAACAACGTGGTGGCAATCGCTGGTGGGCTTTCCCACAGCTTGGCATTGAAGGCCGATGGCACGGTTTTGGTGTGGGGAGATAATAGTTCCGGCCAGACCAACGTGCCGCTCGGTTTGACCAACGTGGTGGCGGTCGCTGCGGGTGCCAATCAGAATGTGGCGCTGAAGTCGGACGGCACAATCGTCGCGTGGGGTGACAACTTCTATGGCGAGACGAACGTTCCCGCCGGCATCACCAATGCGGTATTGGTAACGGGCAGTTCGCACGATAGCGCAGCCCTGAAAGGCGATGGCTCAGTCGTCGTCTGGGGGGCGAATAATCTCATCCAAACTTTCGTTCCTTCGACAGTGCGCAATGCGGTAGGGCTGGCGAGCCGGGGAGATTTTAGTCTGGCCTTGGTTTCGTCCAATCCCGTGAATCCCACCAACGCACCGGCGGTCACCAACTTCAGCATCGGCGGTCTGCTGGCCGACACCAACGGCATCGCGTTGCAGTGGACTGGCACTACGAACCAGCAGTTTGAAATTCGCTGGACCACCAATATCTTGCCGCCGACCGTATGGACGTTGTTCTCCAATAACTTAGTACCGTTGACCGTGACCTCAACCAACGGAACCTTTCGGTTCGTGGACACCAACGCGTCGTTGATGAAATTCTACCAGTTGATTCTGTTGCCGTAGCAAATTAAAAAACTTCCAACTCCGGCTTTGCTTTTTACGCTGCGTGGCGTAGTGTGATTTTTCGTTGCGACGAGAAATTCACCTCATGAGCAAAGCATTCATCAAGATCGGCGGCGCCCGGGAGCACAATCTGAAAAACCTCTCGTTGGAGATTCCGCGCGACAAACTGGTCGTCGTCACCGGCCTCAGCGGCAGCGGCAAATCGTCGCTCGCATTCGACACCATCTACGCCGAAGGCCAGCGCAAATACGTCGAATCGCTTTCCGCCTACGCGCGGCAATTTCTCGACCAGTTGCAAAAACCGGACGTGGATTTTATCGAAGGTCTATCGCCGGCCATTGCCATTGAGCAGCGCAGTTCGGGCAGCAGTCCGCGTTCGATCATTGCCACCACCACGGAGATTTACGATTACTTGCGCTTGCTGTTTGCGCACATCGGCAAACCGCATTGCCCGGAGTCCGGCGTGCCGATTTCCACGCAGAGCACCAGCGACATCGTGGATAAAATTCTCGCGCTCCCGCCGAAAACCCGCGTCATGCTCCTCGCGCCGGTGGTGCGCCGGCAGAAAGGCGAATTTCGTGACGTGTTTGAACGGCTCGCGCGCGAAGGTTTTGTGCGGGTCCGCGTGGATGGCGAGATTGTGGAACTCGGCGAAAATGCCGCGCGCGTGAAATTGGACAAAAAGAAATTTCACCACATCGAGGCCATCGTGGACCGGTTGGTGATTGACGACAAAATCCGCGTGCGCCTCGGCGATTCCGTCCAGACCGCGCTGCGGCTCGGCGAAGGCGTGATGTTCACACTGCATCAGTTGCCGGAAGGTGGGGCGAGCGGCCCCGCCAGCCGCCCGCAAATTGAAAGTTGGATCGAGACGCTGCACTCGAACAAGATGTGTTCGCCCGCAACCGGCAAGAGCTATGATCCGCCGACGCCGAAACATTTTTCCTTCAACGCTCCCGCTGGCGCGTGTCCGGTCTGCCACGGCCTCGGCCAGAAAATGGTGTTCGACGAGGCGCTGGTCGTGCCGAATTTTGACGAGCCGCTGGAGAGCGCCATCCAGCCTTGGCGCCGCGCTGGCAAGCGGATGAACATGTATTACAAAGCCATGCTGCGCAGCGTGGCCGGACATTTCCAGGTGGCGCTCGAAACGCCGTGGAAGGATTTGCCGGAAAAATTCAAAAGCGTTTTACTCCACGGCTCGGGCGAGGACAACGTGGAATTCAAATTCTGGCGCGGGGGCAAGGTCAGCAGCATTGACCGTCCCTTCGAAGGCGTACTGGTCAATCTGGAACGCCTTGCGACGGACAGCGAAAGTGAGTTCATGCGCAACCGGCTTAAGCAATACATGACGCCGCAGTTTTGCGATGTGTGCAAAGGCAAACGTCTCAAGCCGGAAATCCTCGCGGTCACGCTCGGCGGCGAGCAGTTTGTTTCCCAGCTCAAAACCAAAAATTCCAAATTCAAAACGCTCAAAATCCCCGGCTTGTCCATCATGGATGTCTGCGGCTTGTCGGTGGAAAAAGCGGATGAATTTTTCATCGCGCTGAAGCTGACTGAATTCGAGCAGAAAATCGCCGGCGAAGTCATCAAGGAAATCCGCGCGCGGCTGGGCTTTTTGAAAAACGTCGGCCTCGGCTATCTCACGCTCGACCGCGAAAGCGGCACGCTCTCCGGCGGCGAGGCGCAGCGCATCCGGCTCGCCACGCAAATCGGCGCGGCGCTCGTCGGCGTGCTGTATGTGTTGGATGAGCCGAGCATCGGTCTGCATCAGCGCGACAATGACCGTTTGCTGGCGACGCTCAAAGGCCTGCGCGACCTCGGCAACACCGTGCTCGTCGTCGAGCATGACGCGGACACCATCCGCGCGGCGGATTACATTTTGGATCTCGGTCCCGGCGCGGGCGTGCACGGCGGCGAATTGGTCGCGGCTGGAACGTTGCCGGAAATTCTCGCTGTTTCCAAATCGCTCACCGGCCAATATCTGAAAGGCGAATTGGAAATCGCGGTGCCCAAAAAACGCAACGCGCCGTCGGAGGAAAAAGGCTGGCTGGAAATCCTCGGCTGTCGCGAGAATAATTTGCAGGACATTGACGTGCGGATTCCGCTCGGCACCTTCACCTGCGTCACCGGCGTGAGCGGCTCCGGCAAGAGCACGCTCGTGAGCGATATTTTGCAGCGCGCGCTGTTCCGGAAATTTTACGGCTCCAAAGAGCGTCCGGGCGAACACGATGCGCTCAAGGGTTTCGAGGCGTTGGACAAGGTGATTGTTATTGATCAATCGCCCATCGGCCGCACTCCGCGCAGCAATCCGGCAACCTACACCGGGATGTTCAATCACATCCGCGACCTCTTCGCCAAACTGCCGGCCGCCAAGGTGCGCGGCTACGAACCGGGCCGGTTCAGCTTCAACGTCAAAGGCGGGCGCTGCGAAAAGTGCGAGGGCGATGGCGTATTGAAAATTGAAATGAATTTTCTGCCCGCTGTCTATGTCACTTGCGAGGCGTGCAATGGCAAACGCTACAATCGCGAGACGCTGGAGGTCGCCTACAAAGGCAAAAACATCGCCGATGTGCTCGACATGACGGTGGATGAAGGTGTGGATTTCTTCCGCGCCGTCCCGAAGATTGCCGCGCCGCTGGAAACGCTGGCGGAGGTTGGCCTGGGCTACCTTCGTCTTGGGCAGCAAGCCACCACCTTGAGCGGCGGCGAAGCGCAGCGCGTGAAACTGGCCACCGAACTAGCCCGCCGCGCCACCGGCAAGACCTTTTACATTCTGGACGAGCCGACGACCGGCCTGCACTTTCACGACGTTGCCAAATTGCTGGAGGTACTCTTCAAGCTGCGCGATACCGGCAACACCCTTCTCGTCATCGAACACAATCTCGACGTCATCAAAACGGCGGATTGGCTGATTGATCTCGGCCCCGAAGGCGGCAGCGGCGGTGGCAAGATCGTGGCCGAAGGCCCGCCGGAAAAAGTGGTCCAATGTCCGGCGAGTTTTACCGGGCATTATTTGAAAAGCGTGCTGCCGTGAGCGGTGAGATGCCGGCTGATCCACGGACTGTGCGTGCCCGTTTCCAGCGCCACGGTGCTGCGGGGAAACTCCGCGAGCAGTTGCGCCAGCGCCGGCCGGGTGTTGGGTAACGCCGCCTCGCGGACAATCTGACCGGTGGCATCGAGGACGCAAACGTGATGCTGCCGATCACCGACATCAAGGCCGAGGGTGAACCCGCTGCCGACAGCAGGGGTGGAGGTGGAAACGAGGGACGGAGTAGTGTTTGTTTTCATAGGCAGTCAAGTTACACCCAACGCAACCTCTGCGCCGGGCGACTGGCTTCTCATCTAATCTGGTTAGGCCACATGGTCATATCTCATAACTGCTTATGCTTTTCCAGCGCAGCTTCCAACTCTGAATGCACGCGAACAATATGCTCGGCGGTGAGCTGCTCCATTGTAATCTTCTGTGCGGCGGCATATCCTCGCAAAGCATGAAGTATCTCAACCGCCATCCGTGCTGAATCCTTCGATACCGGTGAAAGCGCGGCTTCCTCGACTATCTTCAAATCCTCGTCTTCGGTTCTCATAAAATTGGCGCGTGATGTGGCCTAGACAGTATGGCTGGCGATGAAAGTGAATAAGGTGTCTGCTCTCCGAGTTAACCGTGGGTTGCACCGCGTGAACGGTGCCG
>Ga0214219_1000988_pt1 | contig 9794 bp, 5 predicted proteins | sample TroBogypolimnion_26_FD_153057 | JGI IMG/M metagenome (GOLD analysis project Ga0214219, IMG submission 153057) | Freshwater microbial communities from Trout Bog Lake, WI - 25JUL2007 hypolimnion | ecosystem: Environmental > Aquatic > Freshwater > Lake > Hypolimnion/Profundal zone | place: Trout Bog... | reverse complement strand
GATCAAAGATGGGATCACTCCTGTTAGAATACTGATCTTGAACCCAAAGAGCCCAACAAGACCCAGCGTAAAGATGATGCTGATACCGACCACTACCAGCGAACTTGCCACGACCTTTATCGATCGGAAAAACAAAAACAGAATGAATGCCGCAATCAGGATCGAAAGCAGCACAAAGAGAAATAGTTCGTGCTGAACAGTTCTGGCCATCACCGTTCTGATATAGGGCAGCCCGGAATAGTGGAGGGAATGCCCTGTTTGTGCAGCATATTTTTCTGCCCGATCCACGATGTTGTCTGTGATGGTCATCCTGATCTTGTCGTTGAGCACGGCTTTCTTCAGGGTGATGGCAAGGATGTAGGCCTCCGTTTTTGAGTTGAACAGCAAGCCGTCATAAAATTTCAGCGAGAGGATTTTGTTTTTCAGGCTGTCAACTTCCGCCTGTGTGCTGGGTTTTGAGGGAACAAGCGGTTTGAAATCGAATTGGTGCAGGGCATCATTCTTTACCAGCGTAGATGTTTTTGTAATGGACATAACTCCTTCAACACCTTCCAATTTGGTCATGTCAGCGGTCAGGTCGTACCAACTGTTGAAATCCTTCAGCTGAAACATGTTGGGATTCTCCACCCCAATGACGATCACACTGCCATCTTCCCCAAATCTCTTTTTAAAAGCGTTGTAATCAACAATGAAACTATCATCGGAAGGGAGGATACTGGCATTGTCGTAGGAGAGCTTCACGTTGAGACCTCTCCAGCCCATAAACGCAGTGAGGATAAAAATGAGAATCAGGATCAAGGGTCTGTTGCGAAGAAGTATACGGGTCAGATATTTCCACATGATAGGGGCGTATTCACAGTTTAGTACGAAGTTGCGAAGGTAAATGAATAAAACGAAAAAGCCATTTGCAAGCGGAGAAGATTTAGCAAATCAAAAGATGTAATTTTTCATAATTCTGTCAGATTCTGGTTTTACTGTTATTTTTCAAGGGGGTAATTTCATGGCCAGGAATTTGTGGATGTGAAAGGGAACTTCCTTGTTCCGGGACTGTCAGGGACCTGGATGATTCAGTAAATCCAGCGACAAAATTTGATGTAAATCTCCGGAAATTGGACATCTATTGCTAACTTGCAAACCAAAACGGGTTTAATTCAGCCCTTTTGAGTCGACAGTCAGGAATTTCAAATTATCATAACTATTAACCATTTTATTCGAAGGTATCATGAGAAAAACAGCAAAATTATTTACGTTACTGGCCCTATTCTTTCTCCTGGGAACTACCGCTTCCCAGGCATCCGGCCACCAGAGTTCCAAATTTGGCGGAGTCCAGATCGGAACAATTACTTACAGTTACCGCAGCATGCCTGATCAGTCACTGCCGGCGGTATTGAATTATGCCGTCCAGTCCGGACTGAGTTCGGTCGAGTTGATGGGAGATGTAGCGGAAAGATTTGCAGGTATCCCGCAGACCAAGGATGCTGCCGTTGTTGCTCAGTGGCGCAAGTCGGTTTCGATGGATAAATTCAAGGCGATCAAAAAAATGTTCCATGCGAAGGGGATCAAAGTCAACATCCTGAAACTGGGCGACAAAAGCTGGTCAGATCAGGAGATAGATTACGCCTTCAATGCCTGCAAGGCGGTAGGGGCCATCGGAATCACGATGGAAATTTCGGAAGAGGCCGCTAAACGAATGGAACCGTTTGCCGAAAAGCACAACCTCCTTGTCATATTTCACAACCACGGTCAACCCGGAGACCCCAACTTCAGTTTCGACAAGGCGCTCGCTTATGGACCCAAACTGATGCTCAACCTCGATGCAGGTCATTATTTTGGCGCCACGGGTCTGGATCCGACCATCCTGATTGAACGGTTACATAACCGCATCGTAAGCATCCATATCAAAGACAAAACAGGACCCAAGGCAGCTGATCCAAACAAAAACCAGCCATTTGGCAAAGGAGAAACACCTGTCGTCAAGATCTTGCAATTGATCCAGAAGAAGGGGTGGCCCATCACCTGTGACATAGAATTGGAATATCCGGTTCCTGAGGGATCCGATGCAGTCAGGGAGGTGACTAAATGTCTGGCCTATTGCAAAGCGGCACTACTGCCAAAATAGGTTGCAGTAGGATCTTGTACCGATAAAACTCCTGCAGGCCCATAACCTGTTTCGCCCGATTCGATCCAAGGGTAAATTCGGCCTTCGCAAGAAAAGAGATGATCCGTTTTCCTGGGTTGTAGGATCCGGGTTCATCCAGTAAATGCCTTGTAACCCATTCCATAATTTAATACAATCATGGCTCAAAAGATTGGTCTCCTGCTGTTTCTGAGTGTGCAACTGCTGTTTTCTGCCAAATTACCGGCACAACCGATTTCGCCCATCGTGGTGTCCGTCGACAAACCCATCGCACCGATTCAACCGACCATGTGGGGAATTTTTTTCGAAGACATCAACTTTGCTGCAGACGGAGGGATTTATGCAGAATTGGTAAAGAACCGATCTTTTGAGTTTGCAAAACCGCTGATGGGATGGAAAATCTTGAAGGAAGATCCTACCGTTGGCGTATTGGTGCTGAACCGCGGCGAATCTGACGCCAACAACCCCCGGTTCATTCGAGTTAACAGAACGAATCCGGATGAAAAATTTGGACTGGAAAATGAGGGTTTCCGCGGAATGGGCATCAAGAAGGGAATGACCTATCACTTCTCGGTACTTGCCAGGAATCTTCAGGACCATTTGCTCAAAATTCGGATTCAACTGGTTGGTACCGCAGGCAACATCCTTGGCACTGCAAGCGTCTCTCCGGAGCCGGGTGACTGGAAGCGGTATTCAGTCGATTTCCAGACCACCTCCGGCGATCCGAAGGCCAGTCTGGATCTTTGGTTTGAAGGGGTTGGCTCCGTTGATCTCGACATGATCTCTCTTTTCCCGGATGATACCTGGAAAGGACGGTCGGGAGGGTTGAGGGCCGATTTGGTGCAGCTGTTGGCGGATCTCAAACCCGGATTTATCCGCTTCCCGGGAGGTTGCATCGTCGAGGGGTATGAACTTGCGACCCGCTACCAGTGGAAAAAAACGATCGGAAAAGTGGAAGAGCGAAAAACAATGATCAACCGCTGGAACACCGAATTCAAGCACCGGCCAGCCCCCGATTATTACCAGTCTTTCGGAATGGGTTTTTTTGAATATTTTCAACTGGCGGAGGATCTGGGGGCGGAACCACTTCCTGTCCTGAGTTGTGGAATGGCCTGCCAGTTCAATTCGGCGGAAGTGGTACCGATGGACCAGCTAGACCCCTACATCCAGGATGCCCTGGATTTGATTGAGTTTGCCAATGGGCCAGTTGATTCACCCTGGGGGAAGATCCGCAAGGAGATGGGACATCCTGCCCCTTTTAACCTGAAGATGGTGGGTGTAGGCAATGAACAATGGGGAGCACAGTACATCGAAAGGTACGAGTCGTTTGTGAAAAAAATCAAGGAGAAATATCCGAAAATGGCCATCGTGACGGGTACAGGGCCCTCTCCGGATGGCAAATTCTTCGATTTTGCAGCCAGCGAACTGAGAAGACTGCATGCAGATATTGTGGATGAACACTACTATGCGCCACCTGAATGGTTTCTGAAAAATGCGACACGATACGACCACTACGATCGGAATGGTTACAAAATATTCGCGGGAGAATATGCAGCCCAAAGCAAATCAACGGTCAACCCTGACAATAAAAATTCGTGGCGTTGCGCACTTGCCGAAGCCGCCTTTATGACGGGTCTCGAGCGCAATGCTGCAGTCGTCAGCCTCTGTTCCTATGCTCCCCTTTTTGCCCACGTGGAGGCCTGGCAGTGGACCCCCGATCTGATTTGGTTCGACAACCTGAGGTCGTTTGGTACGGCGAATTATTATGTGCAGAAGTTGTATTCCAACAACAAGGGATCGCAGGTACTTCCCATGCTTTGGAAGAAGGAAGCCCTGACCGGGCAGGGTGGTCTGTATGGATCAGCCTCCTTCGATCAAAAGACCGACGAAATAATCCTGAAGTTGGTAAATACTTCTGATTTGGAGGTAAAACATTCCATCAGGCTGGATGTCAAAAAACAAATTTCCCCCAAAGCCACCCTGACAGTGCTGAAAAGTAATTCTCCGGAAGATGTCAATTCGTTGGAACAACCCAAATTTGTTGCTCCTGTTGAGCTGAACTTTCAGGTGCAAGGAAAAACGTTGGATGCAGTTCTGGCGCCCAGCACTTTTAATGTGTACCGGATCAAATTGAAGAAATAGTTGGTTGTTTCCTTTTTATTTTTTAAGTCCTTTCCCATGCAAGCCAAGTTTTGTTCTGCCCTGTTGCTTCATCTTGTTCTCATCTCCTTTCCAGGTTTGCTTTCAGGCAGTCCATTGCGCGTGTCAGACATGAAATGTGAGTACAGGTCCAACCCGCTGGGACTGGATGTCAGATATCCCAGATTAAGCTGGCAAATAGTGTCAGAAGAAGCTAATGTCAGACAAATGGCTTATGAGATTAGGGTGGCCACATCTGCTGATGACCTGACGTTAAGTGGTAAACAATGCTGGAATTCAGGGGTTGTCAAGTCGGATCAATCCGTAAATGTGGTGTACCAGGGTGCTTCGCTTCGGTCAGCCACACGTTATTACTGGCAGGTTCGTATCCGGGACAACAAAAACAGGGTTTCCAACTGGAGCGATCCGTCGTGGTGGGAGACTGCACTGCTCGACAACGCCTTGTGGAAGGCCAAATGGATCGCCTCCGGAGAACAGTCACCAGAAGATCATCGACCGGTCTGTTTTAGAAGGGAGTTTGCCTGCAAAGGGTCCATCAAATCGGCAAGGTTGTACATTACCTCCCTAGGCCTTTACCAGGTTTTCCTGAATGGGGAAAAGGTGGGTTCAGATCTGTTTACCCCGGGTTGGACCAGTTACAACAAGCGGATTCAATACCAGACCTATGACGTAACCGGGATGTTGAAATCCGGGAATGTCCTCAGCTCAGTCGTAGGGGATGGATGGTATCGCGGAAATATAGGCGGTCGTGTTCACAACAATTATTATGGCAATAAACTTGCCTTGCTGGCCCAACTTGAGGTAACCTTCTCCGACGGATCCACCCGACAACTTGTCACGGACGACACCTGGCAGACGGGTCACGGTTCCATCCTGGAATCTGATATTTACAATGGAGAGACCATCGATGCATCTCTTGAATTACCCGGGTGGAAACAACCCGGATTTAACTCGCCCTCCTTTTTCCCGGCTTCGGTGCTGGATCATCCGACAAACACCCTGGTTGCAGAAAGCAGCTATCCCGTCAGGGCCATCGAAGAGCTGTCACCGAAAAAAATAATCAAAACTCCCGGGGGAGAGACTGTCTTCGACATGGGTCAGAACATGGTAGGTTGGGTCAGATTCATGGTAAGTGGAAACCGGGGAGACACGGTGAAGGTAAAATTTGCCGAAGTGCTTGACAAGGCAGGCAATTTTTACACCGACAATCTGCGTAGCGCCAAAGCTACGGATATCTTCATCTTAAAAGGAGGGGGCAAGGAGAGACTCGAGCCTCATTTTACTTTTCACGGATTCAGGTATGTGAAACTGGAGCATTTCCCGGGAATCCCTGACCTAAACTGCTTGAGAGGAGTTGTCATCCATTCGGATATGCCAAAGACGGGAAAATTTTCCTGTTCTGATTCGCTGATCAACCGTTTGCAAAAAAACATACAATGGGGTCAGTGCGGCAATTTTCTGGATGTTCCCACCGATTGCCCGCAACGCGATGAACGTTTGGGATGGACAGGTGATGCCCAGGTTTTTGCCCCAACGGCTGCGTTCAATTTTGGTGTGGCCCCATTTTTTACGAAGTGGATGGCAGATCTGGCTGCCGACCAGCTACCAGACGGAAAGGTGACGGACGTCGTTCCCGATGTACGGTCGGGACGCGGAAGTTCATCTGCCTGGGGGGATGCATCCATTGTGGTTCCATGGACCATCTATCAGGCTTATGGAGACACGGCCATCTTACAGTCTCAATATGCCAGCATGAAGGCGTGGGTAGATTACATGCGCCAACGCGCGGGGGCAGACCACCTTTGGACCGGTGATGCCCACTATGGTGATTGGCTGGCATTCGCCGGCACGCAATCGGACTATCCGGGAGCCACTACCGAAAAAGACCTGATCGCAAATGCCTATTTTGCTTTTTCAACGGGTAGGTTGTCACAAATCGCAGCGATTTTGGGCAAGAAGGAGGATGCCGCCTCCTACCGGGAATTGGCCCGAAAATGCAGGGAAGCTTTTTGCCACGAATACCTGACTCCATCGGGCCGCCTGGTTTCAAACACCCAAACGGCCTATTCGCTTGCCTTGTCGTTCGGATTGTTGCCGGATTCGATGACAGCTAAGGCAGCGGCATTTCTTGCTGCAGATGTGGATAAAATGAAGCATTTGACGACCGGATTCGTGGGAACACCACTGATCTGCCAGGCACTTTCCACCAACGGATATGCCGGTCATGCTTTTAAACTGCTGATGAACAAGGAATACCCCTCGTGGCTCTATCCGGTTACACAGGGTGCCACCACCATCTGGGAAAGATGGGATGGCCAAAAACCTGACGGCTCGTTCCAGGATTTCAAAATGAACAGTTTCAACCATTACGCCTATGGTGCCATCGGGAATTGGCTCTACTGTTACGTGGCAGGCCTCTCCATAGACCCGGAAGTGCCCGGCTACAAACACTTTTACCTGCAGCCCCATATGGGCGGAGGATTGACGTCCGCCTCGGCCGAATTGAATACCATGTACGGGACCATCCGCTCGGAATGGAAAATCACGGGTAACCTCATGGCCTATTCCTGCACTGTTCCCGCCAATACCACTGCAACAGTTCATTTGGAGCACGTTTCTCCGGCGAGCGTTGTGCTAGAAAAAAGTTCGTTGCAGCCAAACGGTTCCACCCAAAGCAGTGAAGACGGGGAAGGTGTGAAAATCGAACTGGGCAGCGGGTGCTATCATTTTACCTTTCCTGTTCGGTAACCAGATGATAAATCTACTTGTTGGGTCACGGCACATCTCCGCCAGGAACGAGATATTCTCAAGATCTGATTTTAGAAATGTCGAATATTATTGTTAAATGGTGGATGGATTATTTGCTAAATAATTACCTTCCACGGCAATAAGAGCCAAATTAGGATAAAATGGCCCGATTACTTTGATATTCTATTTGCTACATTTGGGTGATGTTTGTTTTGTTTTACCTACAACCCTGCCACCATGAGCCTGATTCAAGACCTGACTGAACTGGTAAATGCCGGTATCATTACCGATGAAAAGGCCAGACAGATTTCAGCTTATTTCAAAAACAAGCAGGATACCGCTGCATCAGCAAACAAGCAGTTGCTGATTTTTGGCATCCTGGGTGCATTACTGGTTGGCATCGGACTGATGTTCATCATTGCCAATCAATGGGATTCCCTCTCAAGGAGTGTGAAAACCACATGTGCTTTTTTGCTGCTGATTGTACCCCAACTTTTGTGCCTATTCGCTCTTGTTAAAAAGGCGGATCAAATGGTCTGGCGGGAAAGTACGGCACTTCTGCTTTTTTTTGCGGTGGGTGCCAACATATCGCTAGTCAGTCAGATCTATCACATCAATGGGGATGCCAGTGCTTTTTTACTGACGTGGATGCTGCTGACGGCGCCTCTCATCTATATCATGAACAGTTCTGCAGTCTCCCTTGCATTTTTTGCGGGAGTGATGTTTTACAGCTTTGCCGTTCGGACGGATGCAACAGATCTTTGGCATGAGATGATTTTCTGGCCAATGTTGGCATTGCCTTTGCCAAGGTACTATCAACAACTCATAAAATCTCCCGACCATCCTCTGCTAATTATGCATCATTGGGTGATTCCATTTGTTTTGACACTGACCATTGGGATCGTTTCTCACAATTTGGGAGCGTGGATGCCTCCTGTCTATCTTTTGTTATTTGGAATTTTCCTGCAGATAGGAGATCAGTCCTATTTCAAGAACAGCAAACTGATTCAGAACGGGTACAAACTATTCGGCTTCTGTGGTACCATCGTCACACTGCTGGTCATGTCATTCAAATCGAACTGGAAAGAGTTGCTGACCAATCACTACCAGCCGGGCAGCCTTTTTGGCTCCTCCGAATTCATTGCCCTGGCAGTTTTAATTGCCATTGCATTCATCCTTTTGGTCAGGGTATCCCGCACAAAATCTCTTTCAGAATTGAAATTGATCGAGATTGCCTGGCTCTTGTTCCTGGTCATTTTCGTGGTAGGCCTTTTTTCTTCCCTTGCTGTCCTGCTGGTGAACCTTTTGGTCTTTATCGCTGCAATTTTGATGATCAGGCAAGGAACACGCCTGGGCCATCTTGGAGTATTGAACTCTGGAATGGTCATCGTTGCAATGCTGGTCGTCTGCCGGTCGTTTGATACGGACCTCACTTTTGTTGTGAAAGGAAGTATGTTCGTTTTGGTCGGTACCGGTTTTTTTGTTGCCAATTGGTTAACCCTCAAAAAAAGGAATGAAAATGAACGCTAAAAAACTGATATACTCAACCTTTGCCCTGGCCGTAATTGCCCAGCTTTTTGTGCCCTGCCTGATGATCAGCAGCAAAGCCGACATTGCCCTGACCGGCAAAGAGTTCCGTTTTAAAGTTGTAAACAATCATGCGGGTACCTCCATCAATGGAAATTACCTCTGGTTCAGGTTTGTGGAGGACAAATACAAAGTTGCCAACAAAAAAGAGTGGGAACGCAGTCAAGCGGTTTATGTCCGGTTTGACACCGACACGCTCGGCTTTGCAAGGATTCAGTCGGTGTCGAAACATCAGCCTGCCGACAGTTTCGACTGGATAAAAGCCAGGGCCTTCCTGAACTTCAAGGATTCAACCGCCTTACAATTGCTCTACCCTTTCAACAATTATTACGTGGAGAATGCCAATCTGAAAGAGATCGAGGAGATGGCCTCCAATAAGCTGAATGATTCGACAAGAGTCATCAGCCTGAAAGTAAGAATCCGGGAGAACCAGTTTATCGTCAGGGACCTGATGGTTGATGGGGTCAGTTTCAAGGATTTTGTCAAACAAATTCGGAAGTGACAAACGAAACAACTGTTTAGTTCGGCCTGCATTCCGATGAAGAGAATTTCAGCCAAATTTCGAACCTCCCTTGTATTTTACCAACCATTAAAAAGTAAATTATGAAGAAGATTTTAAAAGCTGTGATCGGATTTTTCCTGTTTGTGTTGCTCCTGGGTGTTGTTGCAGGATTCTATGTCTCCTTTTTCCTTCCCGACATTCCAGTGAAAAACCTGAAAATTGAGCTCACCAAAGAGCGAGTCGAAAGGGGAAAGTACCTGGCAAATTGTGTATTGGTCTGTGTCGACTGCCACTCAACCAGAGATTGGTCAAGATTTTCCGGACCGATTGTTCCCGGAACCGAAGGAAACGGCGGAGAGATATTTGATCAAAAAATGGGCTTGCCAGGAACTTACATCGCAACAAATATTACCCCGTATGGATTGTCAAACTGGAGCGACGGAGAAATATACAGGGCCATTACTTCCGGGGTGGGAAAAAGAAACAATGTTATTTTCCCGATTATGCCCTATGCTTCCTATGGAAATCTGGATGATGAAGATCTCTTCAGCGTGATTGCCTATTTGCGTTCGATGGCACCTGTGAGGCAGGAGAATGCAGTCTCCAGGTCTGATTTTCCCGTCAATATCATCGTGCATACCATGGCCATGCAGGGCCATC
>Ga0214219_1000984_pt1 | contig 9828 bp, 10 predicted proteins | sample TroBogypolimnion_26_FD_153057 | JGI IMG/M metagenome (GOLD analysis project Ga0214219, IMG submission 153057) | Freshwater microbial communities from Trout Bog Lake, WI - 25JUL2007 hypolimnion | ecosystem: Environmental > Aquatic > Freshwater > Lake > Hypolimnion/Profundal zone | place: Trout... | reverse complement strand
ATGCTGCGAATAAACTCATCCCAAGCGTGACCCGCTGCTCGCGCCGCTTTCTCAGCCGCCGCACCTGCTTTGATTTCGGCGTCCGTAAATAACTTGGTGCTTTCCGCAATCTCTTTAAACTTTTCTGAGCCTTCCGTAAGCATCGGAATAAGGTCAGCACCCGATTTGCCGAAAATCTTGATAATGTCTTCGGTGTAAGCCGTGGCGTCGCCTGTCCGCTTAATTTCGTCGGCGAGTTTATAAATAACGTCCGTGGCTTTGAGGTTTTTAACTGTCACCGCGTCCGTGGCGAAACCGAGGCGGTTTAAGGTTTCGAGCTGGGACGTAGATCCGCGAGTCGCTTCGTTTAGGAACTTGTTTGTTTTAACAAGGGCGTTGGCAATCGAGTCCAGCCCGACCCCGCTTTCCTTGCCCGCTTTGCCTAACACTTGCAAATCCTCGGCGTTTGCCCCGGTCTTTTTAATCGTGTTGCCTAACTCCAGAAAGTAAGACCCCGCTTCACGCATACCCGAATAAATCGAGGAAACAATCGAGGACACCGCAAAAGCACCGAGGAACATCTTGGACGCTTTCGACGCAGCGTCCGCAAAGGAGTTTTGAATCGCCGTCCCCGCTTGCTTCGCCGCAGCGTCAGCACCTTTAGGGACGTCCGAGAAGTCCCCGCCAAACTTTACTTTTACGTCGTCGCCCATTGGTTAGTTGCGGTTATAGTTTTTAGTGTTTTTAGCCTTCGACGCTTCTTCGGCTTTATAGCGTTCCATCGCTTCCCATTCCTGCTCAGAAACGACGTCGATTTTAGCACCCGCCGCCCGACAATGAGCGACGTGCAACCAAACGGCCTCGGCTTCGGGCATCGTCCAAGCTTCATTGAGCGTGCAACCGTTGCGGACAAGACCCGCGATAATGGCAAGTTGCCAGGGGATGCCTCCCGGGTCTTTCGACGTGTCCTTTTCCCAGAAGCGACACCACAGGGATTGAGCGTTAAAATAAGTGTTTAACTTAATCACTTCGGCGTAAAACTTTACAGGGAAGTGCGTGTAATACGCTAGCAGGAAAGACTCGCGCAAGGTGGCAGGCTTGCGGACGGCTTCGGGGTCGTGGGTGGCAAGGACGCGGACAGCAAATAGCAAGTCCTGCGGGGTGATGGTTCGGTTGCCACCGATCACAGGCGAGTCCACCGCTTCGAGTAGCACCCGATGACGGAGACAAAAGGGTAAAAGACGACGACCGCCGACCTTGAGAGTCGGGGTCTGAATCGTCGCGGCTTTAATCCAACGCTTTTCCATCGTTGGGGTATCCCTTGCGGGATTAGGAGGTGGTGATACCTTGATACTTCTTCGCTTTCAGCGTAATCTTACGGAAGGCGTTGTTTTGACCAGCATCGTCAACTGAGATGATGATATAGGAAACGCCCGCGTAGGTAATCAATTGAGCGGGAAGAGGAATCGTCGAGGAGGGCTTGAGAACGCCGTTAAGGGTCAGCTCGTCGCGTTGGTCGTCCAGGCGAAGGGTAGCCACCACGCCGGTCTCATTCATCACTTCGGCTTGGATGATGTCGGTTTTAGAAATGTCGTCCGATTGCAGGGTGACAAAGCTGGCGGTGTCATATAACGCCCAGACTTGTGCCGTTCCGTAAGTGGTAGGAGTTGCCATTGTAGGTTGTTAAAGGGGCGGTAATGTCAAGACGCGGGCGGGTAAACGGCGACCAGCGTGTATTGGATGGCGTTGCCATAGCGACGCTCGGCGACGGCCTCGTCATCGGAGACAATCTGAGAGAAGTAAAGCGACCCTTGCGTCCATTGGGCTTGGATGGCGGCGGTGTTTTCCATAATCCCCTGCGTCACTTCGACCCGCTGGCGGTGTTCGGCGAGGGTTGAGTCATCTGCTGAGGAATAGACGTAAATCTTGAGGGTGATTTCAAAGTTGCCCAGGGGCGTGCCACCAAGGTCGGGATGCGCACGTGCCGATTCCGCGTGAATGATGATGATGGGCAGATTGCGGGTCTGATCCGTTTGCCCCAAAGCAATCTCGACGCCGGGAAGCGACGCAGCGTTTGCCGTGAATAGGTTTGCCACGCTTTGCTCAGCGATGGTGCGGATTCCGTAGAGAGTTGTCATTGGGTAAAATGTTGCCACGTGCTAGAGGCTTCCCAGAGGGGAATCTTCTTTTTATTCATCACCGCAGCCATTTGCAGTCGCATCTTTTGGGCGCGGGATTTGATAGCGATGCGTGTCCAGCGTTCGTTGCCTAGCTTATTTCCAATGGTATTACCCACCGTCACTTCGGGAGCCGCTTCTTTTTGGGTGTCATCTTTAGCGATGGCGTTCTGCTGGCCTTCCAAATCCTTTGCCCACGCGGGGGCGGTAATCTTCGCCCCGATTTGCAGGGAGGCGAACCAATAAGCCGACTTAAGGATGCCCACGTTGTCATCCTTCATTCGGATAAAGCGTTCAATGTCCTTCTCGGATTGCACGATGGCAAAATGACCTTTCCCACGCTTGGCAAAGTTGCGGAGACTACCGCGCCCGCCGTCGGTGCGGAGTCCGTTGATGTATTGCTTCATCCCGGAGAGGTCGCCCTGCTCGAAGTAAGGGACAGACTTACCGCCGTTGCCGTAGGTTTTTTGAAACTGCGTCCATTTAATCTTGTGGGTCGATGGGCCAGCCCCGCCGTTGCGTTTGCTCCACAGCTTGAATACGTCGAAACGATTGATGGCAGCGACTTCCTGCGTCGTGGCGTAGTCGAGAGGGGCGAACACCTTGCGAACAGAAAACTCGATGTTCTTACGACCGTGGTTTCGGGCTTCGCGTGAACCGCCTGTCCCGCCGGCTGACGAAGTAGCAAAAGGGCGGGTAAAGCCTATCATATCTTTACAAAATAGCCCCGCCTGTTCCTTTACCGTTGGCCCCATCTCCTTACCCATTATTTTAATGAAGTCCTTGAGGTGGGCTTGTAAGCCCGCCGTATCGACGTCTTGGTTTCGGCGGGATGCAATCGCCATAGGTTAAGCAGGGCCTGCCCACGACTGCACCTTGCAAATAATCCACGCGGAAGGGGGGCGGTCATTGATGGCGACAATACGGAACTGAGTGCCGTTGTAGTTTACAAGGTTGCCGTAGATCACCACGCCAGGGTTTAAATCGTTATCGGCGCGAAGGAACTTAACGTCATAGGACGTGGAATTAAGGAAACCGCCCGTGGTCAAATCTTGTTGCACCATCGGTGGCCCCATCAGGACGTTAAAAGAGGTCGCCGTCCCGGTCAAACCACGCTGCACCGTCACGGCTTTCGGGATTTCGCTGAGAATCACCGCCGCGTCCTCGTTCCATTCGTCTTGGATGATACCCATATAGGGGCGGGGATGTCAAAGTGGCGTAAAAGCCAAGCCAGAGGGGTCTAATAGCGTGGCAAATAAAAAGCCCCCATCGCTGGGGGCTTCGTCTTTCGACCTGTTCCTTCGGATTACGAAGTGAACACGATGCGGGCGAGGCCGTTGGGATTACCAACTGCCGAGCCTTGGATGAAGTTGACGTTGAAGTGCATCTTGCCTTCTTGCCAATTGTAGTATTGGCGGAAAGCGAGGGAGAACTTGCTGTCATTATCCGTGATGGTTTCTTGCGTGCCACCACCGACGCTGATTTGAGGAGCCACGCGGGTCGCGATCACTAAGCCTTGCTTCGCGGAGGCGATGCCTGCGAGTTCAGGATACGTGCCGACGCCGGGCATGCCTGCGTATTCCCACAGTTTCAGGCCATGGATTTTACCGAGGAATCCGTTGGCGTTCTCGTTCGCTTGGCCTTCGCGGATGACGGAGTTGTCACCGATTGAGAGGTATTGGGCCACGGTGGGGTCAGCGAGGAGTTGACCGTAAGCGTCAGGAGCGATGAGGGCGGTGCGGCCTTCATAGGGGATGTTCATTGACGTCAATTTCGTGACGATTGGAACGATACCGCTCGCACGATTGAACGAAGAGGTTGCGCCCGAATAACCGACATTGGAGAAGTTGCCAGCGGTGCAAAGAGCGAGCAAGTTGTCGAACATCGACTTAGCAACGGACTCAGTCATAGGAGCGAGGAACACGCGTTGGAGCATTTCGGCAGAGATAGAACCTTGTTCTAAGTCCGTGAAAGCGATGTCCACGTAAGTTTGAGTCGTGAGCTGGACAGGAATGTCAGCGGCGACGGCGGATTGCTCCACGAAGCCCACGGTGGGGTCGTAAGAAGCAGCGGTCAAGGGGCTAGCGAGGCGGGTATGCACCACGTTGCCGATGCGGTCGACATACGAGGAGAAATCCGTCACCGCGATTTCCTTGATGGGTTGGAGGACAGGAACCAGCGTGCGCAGCGTTTCGGCAGCGACAAACTGAGGTGCAAGGCCTTGATTTAAGACAGAATTAGTTGCCATAGTGTGTTAGGTTTGTGTGTGAAAAAGTGATTTATTTGTAGCCGAGGTGTTCGACGATTGCCGAGCGGTGTTTGATGTAAAACGCTTGCTTCTCCTTGCCTTGGGGCATCTTGAGATACTCGTCCCAGATTTCGGCTCCGGTCTTAGCCTTGCCGTTCTCGACGTTGCCCGCGGTAATTTCCACAGGGGTCGCACCAGCGGCGGCGATGATCACGGCGGCCTTCTTGCCGACAGACTCGATTTGCGTGAAGACTTCGTTTTTCTTCTTTTCCGTCGATGCCAGGGCGTTGAGTAATTCCTCTACCTTGGACTTTAACTCATCACGCTCAGCGACTGCACCAGCCGAGGCTTCTAACTTTTCAGCGACGGCGGCGAACTCAGCTGCGAGGGTGTCATTTTTGGCCTTGAGTTCGGCAATCTCCTTCGCGTGGGCTTCGGCCTCGGCGGACTTGTTGGAGAAAGCAGACTTGAGTGCTTTTAGCGTTTCTTCGAGAGTCATTGTAAAGGGGCGTTAATGTCAAATGACAGGTTTAGGAAATGCCCCGACCTTTGTGCTTTTTAGCATCTTGCTTGTCGTGCTTGTCATCGGTCGTGACACCCATTTCGGAGTCGCTGGCCTCATCGTCCATGCGGGCGATGGTGTCAGGGTGGACACAATGATAGCCCGCTTCGGCGTAAGCGTCAGCGCAGGCTTTGTCGTTTTCCACGATATGCCCGATGTGATGGCCTTCGGCCTCCAGGCGTTTGACCGCTTCGACCTTGTATTGAGGGGTAGGCATCTTGGCGTCCGCTTCGGGCTTCATATGCAAAGCCGCGTGAGGGACTTCGTGCTTTTCGAGGTAATGAGAAACGTCCGCACGGTCGGCTTCCATACGCCCGGTGACCACGTGAACCTTGCGACCCGCCTTATCCATTTTCTTTAAATGGCGGGCGACCGCGGTGTTGAGGGACTCAGCTTCGTCTTCGTTTTTAATCGTGCCGTCAAAGTCGCTGATCACGAGGTGGTGCTTGGCGTCCGCTTCGGCGTCTGCCTTGGGTTCTTCGTCGCCGTCGTCATCGTCGTCGCCTTCGTCGTCCATCTTTACAGGCAACTTCTTATTGGAGTCCGTTGGGATTTCGGGATGCCCCTTGTCGTCGTCGGACTCGTCTTCGTCGTCTTCCTCGTCGTCCACCTTGGGCTTTGACGTGGACATATTGATTTTAAGACCTTTAAGCGCACGCTTGGAGGCGGATTCGTATTTCTCAAATTGCTCTTCGATAACTTCGTCGCCGTGGCGTTTGTCATTTTCCTCGTCGGCTTCCATTTGCTTAGCAACTTCGGCGTCGAGGGTTTCCATCATTTCGTCGAAACCATTGACCAGACCTGTCACCAAACCAGCATCGGCGGCTTTCTTACCCGAGAAAGTTTGACCTTCCATTGAGACATCTTCGACAAAGGAACGGACAGATTTAACGGCCTCGCGGAAGTCAGCGAAGATTTCATCAACTTCCATTTGAAGCATCGCACGCTGGCCTTCGTCGAGGGACGTGCCAGGGATGCCAGCACCCTTGAACATACCCGCTTTGATGACGTCCATCTTGACGCCTTCGTTGGCGTAGGCTTGGGTCATATCAGGGTAGGCAATATAGACGCCGACCGAGCCGATTGTAGCCGATGGGGTAGCAAAAAATTGCTTGGCTTGCGAACCGAGCCAATAAGCAGCAGAACATGCTTCGCTGTCCGTAAAAGCAATCGTGTTCTTCGAGCAGTTTTTAATGCGATTGGCGAGTTCAGGGACGCCGACCGAGCAACCGCCGGGACTGTCGATTTCAAAAACGATGGTCGTGACGTCCGGGTCGCGTTCGGCGGCTTCAAGCATCTCTTCGACGTCCTCGATGTCACAGCACCCGCAAAGCTTCTCCATATCGGAAAGACCTTTGCCGATTACACCGCGAACAGGGATAAAAGCGTAGGGAGGGAACTTCTCGTAAATCTCAACTTCGCCGAAGATAGCTTTAATCATATCGCCCACGTCCGACATCTTCGTCCCGAGAGGAAGAGAAGTCACCGAAGCGGCGCGTTCAAGATACGCCGACGCTTGCGAAGGCTGGATAAGCAGGGGGCGATTCCCCTTCACGTCTTTGAGTAAGTTTTTCATCGTAAATTATTTGGTTAGAGGGGTGAAGCCTTCGTCGTCAGCTTCGGGGGCTGACTCTTGGGCGGAAATGTCGCCGTCGATGTCGGGAATCTGAGCGTTCTGAGGCATATAGATACGCCAAGGCTCGACGCCCGCTTCCTTCGCTTTGTCGAGGATGTATTTCTGCTCTTGGATGCGACGATCTACTTCCTCGTAGAAATCCATTCCTTGCTCGGCAAAGTGGTCGGACAGGGTTTTAAGACCCATTTGAATGTCCCGCTGATTTGCGGTAGCATCACGGCCTGCGTCCACCGTCACCTTGCGGGTCGTCACCCAATTCACGCGGTGGAAATTGTCATTTGGGGGCAATTCGCCGTTGGCGATGGCCTTTGAGATAACGTAGTAATAAACAGGGTTGCAGAAGCGGTCGATGAGGACTTTTTGGCGGGCTTCAAATTGGCGTTGGGCTTTGGAGGTGACGAGACGGACGCCCGAACCGCTGACTTCGGAAGGATTGCAGACGAACTCGTAAGGTAAGACGCCACCGGAGGAATCCCGGTTGTTGAAATCCATAAACGTCTGGAAGTTTTCATTTCCACGCGTCGAGGTGTGCGATTCCAACTTTTCCCCTGGAGCAAGGGCGAGGATTTTACCGCCGATGAATGAACCGACTTCCTGCGGGTTGTTATAAACATTGTTGCTGTTATTGCCGTAAACCGCGTAATCCTGCGGACGCATATTGAACGCCTGAAAGTCCGCAACGTCGCCGGCGAATTGACCCGACTCCTTCGTAATCGTTCGCACGATGTCGGCGTTCGCTTTCTGGGCCTCACGTTCCAGCGACATCATTTCAAGGTTGTCGATGATCGCGTTGAGCGAGTGCTGGATTGGCGAGTAGGCTCGCGCACCCGTCACTTGCTCGGGGTTATGCACGTGCATCATCGACGGAGCGGAGACGAGGCGGGTATCTCCGTCCGATTTAATGACATTATAACCTACGACCGCCCCATATTTATTAAACATTATACCGTCCACCAAACCTTCGGGGACGTTCCCCGAATAGTTGGTCGTCCCTACGCGGTGCGATTCGATGAGTTGCAGTAGCGGGTTTCCTTCGGGGGTGAAGGTTTTGAGGACGAAGATTTCACCGTCGATGTCGATGCGTTTGCAGACGATGGTCTGACATTCGCTAAAGTTGTAGCGGTTCGTGATTTCGCAGGGACGGTTGCCCCAATCGGTAAAGTATTTGTGGGCGAGTTTATCCCAAGCTGCGTCCCCGGTAGAAGGTTGGGCTTTGATGCCGTCGCCCACGGAATAAAGGGCGTAGTCGGAAATCATTTGACGCACCAAACCACTATTGACCGAGAGCCAACGCATTTTGCGCGTAAGCTCTTGACGGTCATAGGTCGTCATCACCTTCTTGAAGTCAGCAGGGAAAGGCGTGTTGACCCATTGGCGCTTGTTCGAGAACTTCGCACCCTCAAATTGCGAGAACACGCCACCCGCGTAGCCACCGTTGGAGAAGTCGGCTCGGGCTTTCAAATCGCCACGCTTGCCAGCAGCCTTTTTAAGCGACGGAACATTGGCGATAGGTTTCTTAGCGGGTTTTTTGGATGCCATACAAAATTATAGACCACGGAACGTCCACATCCCGTTATAAACTCGGACAATGTCTCGTGGGCCGTAAGTGTTGGGGTCTAAAATCTGTAAAGCATAACGACATTCAACAAGGACGCGTTGCGGATCCATCGGGAACTGCTTGGAGACGGAAGTGCCTGAGTCCGTGTAGGACATCATCGTCTTACCCTCTAAAATCATAGCCGCCGCTTGGTCGCGGATTGCCTCAATCGTGGGTTGAGGGAGGACGAGAAAGCAACCTGTTGGGTTAACAGCCATAATTGGGCGAACTTGTCAAAGGTCGGACAATCCCCCCATGAAAAGGGACTGCCCGATGCCACTTGCCCCACCAAATGCCCATTTGAAAGCAAGCGCAGGGTGAGAGTTGAGGGCTTTGCCACGTGTGTCAAGCCGTTGGAGCCTCCGAACCCGCTTCATTTGCCGCCTCGGTCGTATCCCCAAGCTTCCCGGTCAGGCGCCACGCAAGGGCTGGGAGCAGTCCCATTACTTCGCAGTCCCAGAAGTGATTGGCCTTGCGGTCAACGACTTCCCAGACGACCTTGCCATTGTTATTGATGATGCGTTTCTCGGACTGCATTTGCTCCACGTAATCTTCGGGCACGTCCGCCGCCCGCGTGTGCCGTTTCCATTTAATCATCGCCGCCAGGGAATCCTTGAAGCGGAGATTTGAGAAGTAAAACACCTTGCACCGCTTCGTCCCCGCCATTTCGACCACAGGCTGGGAATAAGCTCTCAATTCGTTTTTGAAAGCACCGTTCGGCAGACGGATACGCCACACGAAGTCGTTGCGTTGGTCGCCACGGATAGCGTTCCAGCCACGTTCGCCGCACGCCGTGATCACTTCGTCCTTTTGATAACCGCAGTCGACGAACACGTTCGCAGGGTGGACGCCGTGTTTCTTTTGACACTCCCCAAGGTTTGCCCACGACATCGCAAATCCGCACCCACGCAGTCGGGACTTGCCTTCACCGTCCCACGACCGCACCAGCCAATAGAAACCGTTCTGCTGGACGTCCACCGTCATAAAACGGAAAGGGACAAAGTCGGGGTCGGAACGGTGTTCGGCGGTGATTTGACGACCCGGCGTTGGCTTACCCTTAACAAATCCACCTTCCTCGTCCCATTGGTCAGCCATCTTGTAATCACCCACTTCCGCATCGAGCTTAACTTCATAGGTTTCTTCACGCCACGAAATCGCAAGGCGTTTCTGAGTGAACTCGCGCAAGGCCGTTAAGTTGCCTGACTCCTCGTTTAACTTCCAAGCTTCCAATCGCTCCACCGCCAAGTCGCCCCACGACAAGCCCCATTGTCCGCACAGGGCGTTCCAATGATAACCACGGCGTGATTTAGGGGCGGTCGGGTTGGTGATGACGTAGGACGCCGAAGCGTTCATTTCTGCCCGCGTTTGATTGGAGTCCTTGAAGTGGTGGTCACAGTTTCGACATTTGTAAGTCGTTCCAGCACGCACCGCTTCCAAATCGTAAGTGTTTCCAACCTTTGCCGACGCTGGGTAAACGATTTGCTCCCAAAGGAAAGGTTGTTGGTGATTGCATGACGGACAGACAAATGACCAAACCCGCTTGTCCGTTGTTTCAAACCAATTTGACCAATCGTCTCCCTCAGTGCCACCTTGTGAAACGAGGACAACTTTAGACTGCCAGCGGAAAGC
>Ga0214219_1000980_pt1 | contig 9854 bp, 9 predicted proteins | sample TroBogypolimnion_26_FD_153057 | JGI IMG/M metagenome (GOLD analysis project Ga0214219, IMG submission 153057) | Freshwater microbial communities from Trout Bog Lake, WI - 25JUL2007 hypolimnion | ecosystem: Environmental > Aquatic > Freshwater > Lake > Hypolimnion/Profundal zone | place: Trout Bog... | reverse complement strand
GTCGAAGGGTGAGCGGTTAAGCCATTCATGATCCAACAAGTTCACTAATGACTTAACCTCAAGCTGTCCCGCGTTAAGGTAAGAAGCTACATCCCTTAACAAGGAATACTATTCCCCTGTCTCAGTAATAATGACGTCAATACCATTTTGTCTTAATCTGCCTCTGATGGTATTAATACTGGGCATGTGGCTATAAGGTCCCATTTTTACTCGATACCAACTTATCAGGCCAATTTTTTGCTTTTGTATGGTTGACTCCATTCCCATACTGGCTAATTTAGTTTTTAAGGTTTCAGCTTCTTTCAATATTTTAAAAGAACCTACTTGTAACTCATAATGAGCTTCTTTAGCTTTGCCTACATGTTCTTCCCGAGTTCGAGTTTTAATTTCGTATTCCGGAATGACCACTTCTTTTTCAGGCAATATGGTATAAAAATCAAACTGAGGTGGTTGAGGGCTCTGTTTTACTTCAGGCTTTTTCTCTTCTTTTATGGGAACTGCATTTTGTGTAGGGGCATTATTGGTTGTTACTTTTAAATCTGCCGCTGGAATAGCTGTCTTGTGATTGCTGAATAAATAAACCAAAAATACCACGAATGAAATAACAACTAAGGTAATTAACATCCATCGCCATAGGCCAACCGCATCATGCTCAACATGATACGGTCTTTGCTGCCCAGTAAATTTTCTTTTATTAGGCCTTGGTTTATAGTCTCTAGTCATCACATAGATTCGGGGGCGTTAATACTTAATAAACCTAATCCGTTAGCTAATACCTGCTTTACCGCACAAATTAAGCTTAATCGGGTATTGCGGAGCACTGCATCATCAACAAGAAATTGATGGGCATTGTAATACGTGTGAAAGTCATGCGCTAAGTCACGCAGATAAATAACTAATTGATGGGGTTCATATTGCATTGCTGATCGTTCTAATACTTCAGGATAGCGTGCTAAGACTCCTAATAGGGCGGTTTCATGCTCTTCTGTTAATTTTTCTAAATTATCTAGTCCTAACAATAGATTTCTTTCCCAGCCTTTTTCATCCAATTGACGTAAAACACTACAGACTCGAGCATGAGCATACTGAACGTAAAAGACGGGGTTATCATTAGATTTTGAGGTGGCTAATTTCAAATCAAAATCCATATGTTGCTCTGAGCGACGCATTAAATAAAAGAACCTAGCGGCATCTTTACCCACTTCACTACGCAATTGTCTTAAGGTAACAAATTCACCCGAGCGTGTGGACATTTGCACACGTTCTTTACCACGATAAAGTACGGCAAACTGAACCAATAAGACATTTAGTTTAGATTCATCAGCACCTAATGCTTTAATAGCCGCCTTGACTCTGGGTACATAACCATGATGATCAGCGCCCCAAATATCTATAATTTGATCAAAGCCCCTGTCTAGTTTATTCATGTGATAAGCAATATCTGAGGCAAAATAGGTATACTGACCATTTTCTCGAATCACAACGCGATCTTTTTCATCACCTAACTGACTTGAAGCAAACCAAGTAGCTCCTTCTTGCTCATAAAGATATCCTCCAGCACGCAAGCGCTCTAAGGCATTAACTACCGAACTATCATCCATGAGCTGACGCTCTGAAAACCATTGCTGATAATCGACACCAAATTCAATCAAATCAAGTTTGATATCTTCTAAGATAGTATCTAGGCCAATCTGAAAAAACTCTTGATATAATACAGGGCCCAATAACGTTTTCATTCGAACAATCAAGGCATCGATATGTTCATCTTTATCGCCACCTTGGGGTTCATCTGCTGGAATTTGTTCTAATACTAGCTCTATCGGTCTACGATAATTATCTTTATCGTTGTTATAAATATCTGACGCTATAGTGCGTGCGTAATCACCACGATAGGCATTGCTAGGAAAAGTAACAAGTTCTCCACAAACTTCTAAATACCTTAGCCAAATACTGGTGGCCAATATGTCCATTTGTCGACCAGCATCATTGACATAGTATTCACGATGTACTTCAAAGCCTACGGCTGCTAACAAATCAGACACGGCAGAACCATAAGCTGCTCCTCGACCATGCCCTACATGCAGTGGTCCTGTAGGATTGGCCGATACAAATTCAACTTGAACCTTTTTACCCGCTCCCATAGTACTTAAACCAAAAGAGTGTCCTAGCTCATGAATTTGCTTAACAATACCGTATTGCGTATTTGGATTAACAAAGAAATTAATAAATCCAGGGCCCGCTAATTCTATCTTAGTAATCGCGTCATTAATCGGCAGTGCTGCAATAATTTTTTCAGCTAATTGACGAGGATTTAATTTTGCTGGTTTTGCTAACACCAAGGCCAAATTTGATGCAAAATCACCATGTTGAGCATCACGGGTGCGTTCGATCATAATCGCTGGTGTAGTCTCTAAATTCAACACACCTTCTGCTATAAGTGATTCAACAGCTTGGCTAATTAAACCCTCTATTTTTTGTTTCATTAATTCACTACTTAGTTAACGGATAAATATAAGTCGCATTATCCATCATAATATCTTGTTTATCCATTCAAACCATGTCGAAAATAGCTTTTATCTTAACTATCCTCCAAATAAAACATTGAGAAAATTATGGTAATGTCTGATTTTCGACCCTGATAGGCTGTTACTAAGTCTGTGGATAACCTGTTATTAAGTTGGGTATAAATTTTTATACAAATGTTATCCACAGGTTACCTGTGTAGATAAACACAAGTTATAAACAACCCCTAAGCTATGTGTATAGGAGCATACAGCTAGTTATCCACAGATAATTGACTTACTAATAGTAATAATCTTTTAAGAAATATCTTATATAATTATACAAAGAGATAATTCGATATCTTACTCGTACAATGCTTTTTTTAAGCGTTGATATTCACATAGATTATTTTTTAGCAATTTGTTTAACGGGACAAAATACTAGCATATGTGCTTCGACGACTATATAATCATGCAAGTTTCATAGCTTTTTCGCTGATAAAATGGACTTGTAGTGATGATGTTTCTTAACTATTTAATGCATTACTGATTTTTAAATAGGGCGTGTATACGCACAAAAAATAACACGTCTATCTTAACCTACCCTTTGTAGATAAGTATTCAATCGAGTATTTATAACGGTCTTTATTATTTTTAATGATTTTAAAACTTTTTTCTTGGCTTTTTATTAAGCTTATTTTCCAAATATAAAATAAATGAAATTTATTATTAATCGAGAAGATCTGTTAACGCCCTTACAACAAATTGTGAGTGTTATTGAAAAAAGGCAAACAATGCCTATTTTGTCTAATGTTTTATTAGTTGTAGAAGAAGATTCAATTTGCTTAACAGGCACTGACCTTGAAATTCAGATTATTGCTAAAATAGCGACTGATTCTGCAACACCTGGAACCATTACAGTTCCAGCAAGAAAATTTTTAGATATTTGTCGATTATTGCCTAGCGGGGCAGAAATTAAATTTGAATTACAAAACGATAAGGTGAAAATTTTATCTAATCGCAGTCGTTTTTCATTAAATTGTTTGTCATCTGATAATTACCCTGAATTTTCTGAAACTGAGTTAAGTCATTATTTTTTTATTAATGCTCGTAAATTAAAAAAAGCACTAGATAAGACCCTGTTTAGTATGGCAAATCAAGATGTCCGTTATTATTTAAACGGATTAATGCTTAATGTAAGTAATAATAAAATTAAATTAGTTGCTTCTGATGGGCATCGGTTATCTATTTATGAGGATAATTTAGATCAAGATACTGGCTATGACGCTCGAATAATTATTCCTAGAAAAGGTGCGATTGAGCTTGGTCGTTTATTAGATGATCCAGACTTGGAATTACAGGTCTATTTTTCTACCAACAATATACGTATTATTATTAATAATCTAATTTTTTCAGCAAAATTAGTTGACTCCAAATATCCAGATTTTAGCAAGGTATTTAAACAAGAGTTTATTAGTCCTATTCATATACAAAAGCCCGCTTTAAAAGAAGCTTTAACGCGTGTTGCTATTTTATCGAATGAAAAATTTAAAGGGGTAACTTTAGATATTACGAGTAATAGCTTAAGAATTAGCACTCATAATCCTGAACACGATGAAGCTGAAGAAGAGATAGTTATTGAGTATATGGGGCCTTCTCTATCCATAGCGTTTAATTCTCAGTATTTACTTGATGCGGTTTCAAATCTAGATTCTGATTTTGCAGTTTTAACGATAGCGACTAATGGCAGTAGTTGTTTTATTAGTGATCCAGATCAACGTACGTATAAATTTATCGTTATGCCTATGAAGCTTTAGTTATTTACTAGGCAATGCTCTGTATATAACTTCATTCTTCTCTTTAGTATCCCGTCAGTGCTCAGGTTTTTTGTTGAATTATTTAAATCTTGATCTTTCACGTTAAATCTACAGACCATTAAGAAATAAATGACCACTAAAACTAACGCACCTTTAGAAATCTTCGTTGAAGCCGGAACAAAATATTCATGGTGTAGTTGTGGGTTTAGTAAAAATATGCCCTTGTGTGATAATGCTCACCGTGAGTTTTCAGATAAGAAATCGGTTAAATTTATAGCTGAATCAACTAGTGCTATTTTTTTATGTGGCTGTTCAGAAACCAAAACGCCCCCCTATTGTGATGGCAGTAATAATTGTAGGTCATAAACATGGCTGTAGAAATAGAGCACAAATTTTTATTAGCCAATAATGAATGGCGCAAACACGTTAGTTATTCTGTGAAATATAAACAAGGCTATTTAAGTTCAGTAGCCACAAGCTCGATAAGAGTAAGAATAAGTGATGATCATGCTTGGTTAAATATTAAAAGCGCCACTATTGGCACACATAGGCATGAATATGAATATGAAATCCCATTGTCTGACGCACAAGAAATAATTACTAATTTATGTAAAAAACCCATTATAGAAAAAACGCGTCATATTATTATTGATGACAGTAATACCTGGGAAATAGATGAGTTTGAAGGTGATAATATCGGTTTAATTGTCGCTGAAATTGAATTACCTGAAGTGGGTGCTGCTTTTTCAATGCCTGCTTGGCTAGGTAAAGAAGTTACTTCTGATCATCGTTATTACAACAATAATTTAGCCAGTCACCCTTACTCTATTTGGCGAGATCAACCTTAATATTTCTACTAGAATAGTTAAGTTCAATATTGTTGCCCCCGATTTATTCTTCGATGCTGAGTCAGGATCTAGTTAATCGTTTTGTTCCGTACATAAATTGCAATGATAATAGTTAAGCTACATATTAGCGCTGTACGAAATATTATTATGGCTGCGATTTATCCTTCGCCAACATTAAATTTTATTGTTGGAAAAAATGCGAGTGGTAAAAGCGCCTTTCTCGAAGCTATTTTTTTATTAGGACGCATTAAATCTTTTCGTTCTACTGCAATTAAATCGGTTATTAATTCTTCACAGTTACAGCTGGTTGTTTCTGCTGACGTTTTGCTGATGAATGGCTCGACATCCCATTTAGGTGTACAAATTGATAACAAAAGTTATTGTTGCCGAATCAATTATCAAACCACGCATAAAAAAGCAGATTTAGCTTACGCATTGCCTTTACAAGTCATTCACCCTAAAAGTTATGAATTACTTGATGCCGCGCCTCAACTAAGAAGAGAGTTTTTAGATTGGGGTGTTTTTAATGATAATGAAGGTTTTTTACTTGCGTGGCGTAATTATAAAAAAGCTTTAACTCAACGTAATTCATTATTAAAAACTCGAGCACTCAAACAACTGAATGTTTGGAATAACGAATTGGTTTATTACGGTACAATGGTCAACAATTACCGGCAAAGTTATGTGCTTAAATTTAAACCTGTATTTGTAGAAATCGTTGCAAAGTTTCTTGATCTTAGTGATGTGGACTTACGTTTTTTATCAGGGTGGAATACAGATAAGGTGTTTGAGTGTGTTTTTATAGAAGATCTTGATAAAGACCTTCGTTTTGGATTTACTCATAGTGGGCCTCACCGTGCTGATATTCAAATAATGGTCGGTGGTCGTTTAGCTAAAGACTTTGTTTCTCGAGGCCAACTTAAATTATTAGTGATGAGTTTAAAGTTAGCACAAATGCAATTACTTAAGAATCAACATAGCAATGTTGGTTGTTTTCTGATAGATGATTTTGCAGCTGAATTAGATGTTATTAATAGAGCCAAATTACTACACTATTTAATTGAGTTACAATGCCAAGTATTTATTACTACTACAGAGCCATCTGATTTTGGTGATTTAAGTCATATAGAAAATTACAAAATGTTCCACGTGGAACACGGCAATATAATACAAGTGTAATGTTTCATGTGGAACATTCACAACTACAGTAAAGTGAGAGAATCATGAGTAACAATAGCGGACAATATGATAGTTCAAATATCCAAGTTCTAAAGGGACTGGACGCGGTTAGAAAACGACCAGGAATGTATATTGGCGATACAGATGATGGCTCTGGCTTGCATCATATGGTGTTTGAAGTTGTTGATAATTCCATTGATGAAGCGTTAGCTGGATATTGTAAAGAAGTAAAGGTTGTTATACATAGTAATGGATCTGTTACCGTTTCTGATGATGGTCGTGGAATTCCAGTCGATATTCATAAAGAAGAGGGACGATCAGCTGCAGAAGTTATTATGACCATTCTTCATGCTGGAGGTAAGTTCGACGACAATGCTTAAAAGGTGTCGGGAGGTTTGCACGGCGTTGGTGTGTCTGTAGTAAATGCTTTATCTGAAGAATTAAATCTAGAGGTGCGTAAAAATGGCCAGCTCTATAAGCAACAATATCGTATGGGCAATCCGGTTGCTCCATTAGCGTTAGTTGGCCCAGCAGAAGGATCTGGTACTTTAATTAATTTTAAACCGAGTACGGAAACTTTCACTGATGTAGAGTTTCATTATGATATTTTGGCAAAAAGATTACGTGAGTTATCATTTTTAAATTCAGGGGTACGTATAAGCCTCAATGATGAGCGCACAGACAGACAAGATGTTTTTGAATTTGAAGGTGGAATCAGTGCGTTTGTAGTACATCTTAATAAAAACAAAACACCTTTATTTCCTGAGGTCTTCCATTTTATTGCAGAAAAAGAAGGTGTTACGGTAGAAGTTGCAATGCAATGGAATGACTCTTATCAAGAAAATGTTTTTTGTTATACCAATAACATTCCTCAGCGTGATGGTGGAAGTCATTTGGCAGGATTTAGAGGTGCTTTAACTCGTACCATCAATCAGTACATAGAAGCCAGCGGTTTAGCTAAAAAAGAAAAGGTATCAACTACCGGTGATGATGCCAGAGAAGGCTTAACCGCCGTGCTTTCAGTTAAAGTACCTGATCCAAAGTTTTCATCGCAAACTAAAGATAAATTAGTCTCTTCGGAAGTAAAGCCACTGGTTGAATCAACGATGAATGAAAAATTACAGGAGTTTTTGTTAGAAAAACCACAAATAGCAAAAACTATCGTTGGTAAAATTATCGATGCCGCGCGCGCAAGAGAAGCGGCACGTAAGGCCAGGGAAATGACTCGAAGAAAAACCACATTAGATATCGCTGGACTGCCGGGAAAACTGGCTGATTGCCAAGAAAAAGATCCCGCCTTGTCTGAATTATTTTTAGTGGAAGGCGATTCTGCGGGCGGTTCAGCAAAGCAAGGTAGAGATCGACGCACTCAAGCTATATTACCGTTAAAAGGTAAGATTCTAAATGTTGAAAAAGCACGCTTTGATAAAATGATTTCTTCGGAAGAGGTAGGGACATTAATTACAGCGTTGGGATGCGGCATCGGTAAAGAAGAATATAATCTTGCAAAGCTGCGTTACCATCGAATTATTATTATGACCGATGCCGATGTAGATGGCTCGCATATTAGAACCTTGTTATTAACATTTTTTTATAGACAGTTGCCTGAGATCGTTGAAAAAGGCTATATCTATATTGCACAGCCACCTTTATATAAAGTTAAAAAGGGCAAACAAGAGCATTATGTTAAAGACGATGCTCAACTAAATGAATATTTAATTCAATTAGCGCTTGATAAAGCCCAGCTTTTTACCGATGAAACGTCTTTGCCAATACAGGGACAAGGGTTAGAAAAATTGGCTAAAGAGTATACGGGGGTTGTTAGTGTTATCAATCGCTTATCTAGACGATATGACGATGTGTTTTTAGAACAGTTTTCTTATATGACGGTCATTACCGATGACATTAAAAAAGACCAGAAAAAGCTTGCTGCATGGTTTGAAAAATTACAGCAACAACTGGAACAGTCTGATAGTAAAGCCGTTTTTAAAATAGAGCTCGATTATAGAGGAAGTAACGATTTTTCTGCGGTAATTAATAAGCGATTGCATGGTATTACCAAAACATTTATTTTGCCATCAGCATTCTTTAACGGTAAGGATTATCAAAAAATAGCTCAATATGCCCAAGATACGCTAGGTATGTTTAATGACGGCTCTTACATGCAAATGGGAGAACGTCAGCACCCAGTGCTTAATTTTAAGCAAGCTTTTGAGTGGATGATGAAAGAAATTAAAAAAGGACAGCATATACAGCGTTATAAAGGGCTAGGTGAAATGAATCCTGAGCAATTGTGGGAAACAACACTAGACTCCAATAATCGCAGATTGCTACAAGTCAGAATTGAAGATGTTATTGCTGCGGATGAGATTTTCACAACTTTGATGGGAGATGTGGTTGAGCCGCGACGTGATTTCATTGTTAAAAATGCATTAGATGTAACTAACTTGGACGTTTAATTATGCTTACTTATCCTAAAATAGATCCAGTAATATTCAGCATAGGGCCAGCAAAAGTTCATTGGTATGGATTGATGTATGTGATTGGATTTGCGGCTGTTTGGTTTTTGGGACAAATGCGTGCAAAAAAGTCTTGGTCGCCAATTAAGCCAGAGGCCATAGAAGATTTAGTCACTTATGGTGCTTTAGGAGTGATTTTAGGGGGTAGAATTGGATATATTCTATTTTATAATTTTAGTGAATTTTTAAGTAACCCATTAATACTATTTAAGATCTGGCAGGGTGGCATGTCTTTTCATGGTGGTATGTTAGGCGTATTTGTGGCAATGTGGTTTTTTGCAAAAAAAAATCAATGTTCAATACTGCAATTAACAGACATTATTGCACCGCTGGCACCCATTGGATTAGGTGCCGGTCGTATCGGTAACTTTATTAATTCAGAATTATGGGGTCAAATCACTGAAGCACCTTGGGCTATGATATTTCCAAATGGTGGACCTTTAGCGCGACATCCTTCACAGCTCTATGAAGCTTTTTTAGAAGGAGTCGTTTTATTTATTTTGCTTTGGTTGTATTCAAGAAAAATGAGACCTGTGGGAGCAACCACCGGATTAGCTTTGTTCTTTTATGGATGTTTCCGATTTATAGTTGAATTTTATAGAATGCCTGACACCCAACTGGGGTATTTAGCATTAGACTGGGTTACTATGGGGCAAGTATTGTCATTACCCATGATTATTATTGGCACAGCCATGTTTTATTATTCGAATAAAACAATGAAGATAAAATCTTAATTCAGAAATCGCAAAAGCATTTGGGCTAACAACACTTGGCTACCAACTTAATGCGGGCGCCGACATTCCGCACCCCATAAAAATTTTTAGTATTTTTTTACTTATTGATAATAAAAGACTTTTTATAATCCGTTTTTTTGAGTGGACTGCATTGGATCTAACAGCTCATGTTTTATCATCCATTCTTAGTCAATATTAAGCTGAAAGATGAAAACATCGCAGTAAGCATTAAACATTAACTTGTTGAAAAATATAG
>Ga0214219_1000965_pt1 | contig 9950 bp, 8 predicted proteins | sample TroBogypolimnion_26_FD_153057 | JGI IMG/M metagenome (GOLD analysis project Ga0214219, IMG submission 153057) | Freshwater microbial communities from Trout Bog Lake, WI - 25JUL2007 hypolimnion | ecosystem: Environmental > Aquatic > Freshwater > Lake > Hypolimnion/Profundal zone | place: Trout Bog... | reverse complement strand
AAGCACAAACCGCGCCTTGACAGGCCAGCCCCCTAATAGTATCCATGTGGATACTATATGACCGGATTGACCAAAGCTCAAAAGCGGGTGCTGGATTTCATTCAGGCGGAACTGGCCGCCAGCCGGTCGGTTCCCACCTTGCGCGAAATTGCGGCGCGGTTTGGTTTTGCCGGCCACCGCGGGGCGGCTGTCCATCTTGAAGCACTCAAGCGCAAGGGCTTCATTGAATCCGACGCTGGCAAGGCGCGCTCCCTGCGGGTTACCGCACCGCTGCAAAAGCTCCGCCGCCAGATCATGGATATTCCGGTCTTCGGCACCATTCCGGCCGGTTTCGCCGAGGACAAGGAGCAGGAGGCGGATGGCTGTGTGTCGGTGGATGTGGCGAGCATCGGCTTCAAGCCGACCCGCAACACGTTCGCCCTGCGCGTGACCGGCGAATCCATGATCGGCAAACACATTCTGGATGGCGACATCGTGGTGTTGGAACACGGGCCGGAACCCCGCCATGGCGACGTGGTTGCCGCGCTGATTGATGGCGAAAGCACGTTGAAGACTTTTTTGAAAAAGAACGGTAAACCATTTCTCAAAGCCGAGAATCCAAAATATCCGGATCTGATGCCGGCGCAGGAGCTAATGATTCAAGGCGTGTTCAAGGCGCTGATCCGGCGCGCGAAGGAGTGAGCCATGTCCTCTCAAGCCGCCAGCGTCCTCGCCGAGTTTCATCGCCTTGCCGATCCCAAGAATGTGGCGGGCATGGCCCGCTTCGGCATTGTCGGGAAAAACCTGCTGGGAATTTCGATGGTTCAGCTGCGGGCCCTCGCCAAGCAGTCGGGCCGCGATCACGCGTTGGCAGAAGCCTTGTGGTCTTCCGGATTATTTGAGGCGCGCATTCTGGCTGCCTTGGTGGCGGAGCCGTCAAAAGTCACCCGTCGGCAGGCGAACGCCTGGGCCAAGGATTTTGAAAATTGGGCCGACTGCGATGGCTTATGCATTCATCTCTTCCGCAAAACACTCTTTGCCCATGAGCTGGCAGTTGCCTGGAGCCATCACCGGGAGGAATTGGTCAAGCGTGCCGGGTTCACCATGATGGCCACTCTGGCCGTGCATGATAAAGCTGCTGACGATGAAATATTTCGCGGCTATCTCCTCCGGGTTCAGGAGGAGTCGAACGATGAGCGGCACAACGTCAAGAAAGGCGTGAACTGGGCGCTACGTCAGATTGGCAAACGCAACCGTGCGCTCAATCGGGATGCCATCTGCATGGCGAAGGTGATTCGAAAACTGGATTCCCGCGCCGCCCGCTGGATTGCCAGCGATGCGCTCAGAGAATTGCTCAAGTGGAAACCCAGATGAAGCTTGAATGTCCCGTACCATCGTCCATCTGGACGCGGACGCATTCTTCGCGTCCGTCGAACAATCCGCTGACTCCCGGCTGCGCGGCAAAACCGCTCGGAGCTTTCAGCGCGTAGCGTAGTAGCAACGCACTCGGCTTGGGACCGAGGGATCGCAGGTGCAATTCCTGTCGCGCTGACCAATTTCATTTTGCTGCCGTGGTCGAATATATCAGGCATCCGTCTTCTAAACGGAACGATGCAGGTGAGAGTCCTGCCGGCAGCACCACGTGTTGCTATTTAAACTGCGGCTACCCCGCAGAATAAATAGCTAATTGCCAGGTAGTGTCAAAGTAGCACGCCGGCCTGTTAAGCCGCGCGGTGTTGGTGCGAGTCCAACTCTGGCAGCCAATTTTGGAAGGCAGGCAGATATAAGCTGGCTGCACCTGTCTCGAAAACAGGATCGGCATCGCCGAGGTCGGAGCATTACCGACGCCTTCCGCCAAGTTAAACCACAACCAAAGGAAATCCATGAGACCCGCAATCTATAACCACAGAACCTTGCTCACTCGCAGGAGCTATAAACCATATCGAATTATGAGAATCCGACCGGCCGCAAAGCTGAACCTGGTATTCCGCCCCTCGCGCGCCGGTCCGCAAATTAAACAAGTATGAATGCAAATAACATTGAGTCCAAATTCGCCGCAATGGGCGCACGGATCAAGGTGCGTGAAATTGCGTCGCGCTGGCGTCAGGGCGATCGCACATGGGTTTCCCCGGCGGATTTCGCCGTGGACATCCGTCGTGACAACGCCGGAGAGTTCTTCGAACTCCGCGTGCCGACTCACCTGAGTGAAACGCTTGACGTTTCCGTGATGCAGGCCGAACCGAAGCATCGACATCTGCTCTTATTCGTCCGCAAGCCGGGCGAGCAGCCGCAGTTAGACCGATTCCTCTGCGGTCACGACGAACGCGAATGGTTCGTCGCCGCCGTTCCCGGCGGTGCATCGAGCGTCCGCCAGGCGATGGACGACCTCCAGCCCAAAGACGTTCGTGACGCGCTCACGCGTAATCACGTTTCGTCCCGCAAGCGCTATGCGCGCAAGAACCGGGCATTTCGCCGTCAAGGCGAATGGTTCTTCGTGCCGGAACCGTCGTTCGTGGTGGACGAGAAGCTCGTTCTCCACAACGAACCGCTTCGTCGTGGCCGTGGTAAGCCGCATCTCGTGGAAGAAATCTTCCGCAGTGGCGGTGAGACGGTTCACGTCTGCCGCCGCCATCCGAATGGTGTCATGCCGGACGAATATCGTTCGATCCTGCAGCGCAGTCCGGAAGCGGCTGGCTGGGGCTGGCAGGCGATGCGCCGCAACCCGGGTGTCTATGCCCGTGGCACGGTGCGTCACAGCGACCACGCCACCATCACGCTGCCGTTCTGGCATCGGGTCATGATGAATACCGAAAGCCAGAGCCGCACGATGGCCAACGTAGCGTTCCTGGACTGATCAATCATCGAGAGGCGTTCTCCAAAAGCGCCTCTCGATACACTTTCCCGTCCCGTAGCTCAAAAGCAGAGCACCCGGCTGATAACCGGAAGACGCAGGAGCGTTACCTGCCAGGACGACCAACCTTTGCTCTCCGTGCTTCGGCTCGGGGAGCTAATTCACCCAAAACAATCTAGCACACGGTTGCATCATTGAAATGGTGGCCGTGCGCAAGCACCCCGAGTAGCTGAGGCAGATTAGCGCGGCTCTGAAAAAGCCGAGACGTTGGTGCGATACCAACCTTGGGGACCACCCACAAACCAACCCGCTTTGGCGGGCACAAAGGAAACATGAACACACTGACTGAAACTCAGGTGCGCCTTTTCGCCTCGTCCAAAAGCTGGATTGAAGGTGAAGCGGTGCGCCAACTTTATGCAACGGCCAAGCTCGACGGCGTCCGCCAAGCGGTGGGCTTCCCGGATTTGCATCCGGGCAAAGGCTCGCCCGTCGGCGCGGCTTTCGTGACGGAGAGTAAAATCTATCCGCACCTCATCGGCGGCGACATCGGCTGCGGCATGGCGTTGTTCAAGACGGATCTGGTCCGTCGCGACGCCAAGCTCGACCGCTGGGCAGAAAAGTATTTCCACCTCGAACACCCGTGGGATGAAGAGGTAGGCGAGTTTCTCGCCGAACATGACCTCGAATCGACGGAGTTTGATCGGGCGCTGGGCACGATTGGTGGCGGCAATCACTTCGCCGAATTGCAGACCGTTGAGAAGGTTCTCGATGCCGATTCGTTCAAGCAGCTCGGCCTCGGCAAGCAACAACTCGTGGTGCTGGTTCACAGCGGTTCGCGTGGTTTGGGTGAAACCATCCTGCGGGCCCACGTTGATCGGCACTTCGGCAACGGCATCGAAGCGGAGTCATTCGCGGCAGAGGAATATCTCCGTGGTCACGATTACGCCGTGCGCTGGGCCAAGGCAAATCGGGAACTCATCGCTCATCGCTTCGTGGCGACGATCGGTGCCGAAGCGGAATCCCTGTGGGACGGCTGCCACAACAGCATCACGCGTCGCGAAAGCGACGGCGAAGTTGTGTGGCTTCACCGAAAAGGTGCGGTTGACGCGGAAACCGATTTCGTTGTCATCCCAGGCTCACGCGGCACGATGAGCTACATCGTAAAACCCATCAGCGATGGCGAAAGCCACGCGTGGTCGCTCGCCCACGGTGCAGGTCGCAAGTGGGCGCGCAGTGATGCCCGCCAGCGCATGCGCGAGCGGTTCAGCGTGAGCGAGCTCGCGCAGACGCCGCTCGGTGGTCGCGTTGTTTGCGAAGAGCGCGATCTGCTCTACGAAGAAGCGCCCGCCGCTTACAAAAGCATTGAGGCAGTGATCGGCGACCTCGTTGCTGCCGGACTCGTGTCCGTCATCGCGACGTTGCGACCACTTTTCACCTACAAGACGCGCAAGCTTCGCCGCTAGCGCGTCCTTAACGCCACGGAGGAACCGAGGTCATGAAGTTAATGTCGGCCCGAGAGCCGACGACTTTGTGTTCTCGTTCTCTGTGGCACCAATTTCAAGTCCGTGAATGCAAAGCAGCTCGCGCGTCCAGCCCTTCAAGCTGGTCCTAGCCGGTGCGAGTCCGGCCACGGATACCAATTTGTCCACGTAGCTCAGTTAGATTTAGAGCGCCACCGTGCGAAGGTGGAGGCCGCAGGTGCAACTCCTGCCGTGGACACCATTTTGCCCCTGTGCCTCAGCAGCTACAGGGCGAGTTTCGTAAACTCGTATTCGTCGGTGCAAGTCCGACCAGGGGCTCCAATTTCAATGGTGATCATGATGTAACAGCAGCATCACGCCCCGTGAAGGCGTTTGTGCCGGTGCGAATCCGGTTGGTCACCCCAATTTAGATGGGCCGAAGTTGATCGGTTATCCTCCACCTAAGGAGGGCGTAGCGTCTTGTGTGAAAACTCAAGCGCTCTGGGTTCGATTCCCAGCATGGAGTGCCTCCGTTCGATCACGTGACTTGCCCATCGCTTTTTGTATGACCCCGTAGTTCAACCGCGATAGAACACCTGAATTCAGTTCGGGAGGTATGGGTTCGATGCCCATCGGGAGTCTCCTTTTTAGACGGGCCGTTGAGTTTGGGTTATCTGGTAACAATCCCGCATTGCGGGACGAGCGGGTTCGAACCCCGCACCATCGGGCAACTGGTGGATTCCCAACTCGCCCTTTGTCCGTCTTCCAGTTTTCGATGGGTCGCAGGATTGGGTTATCGCTCATAACGACGTGGTCGCTGGTTCGAGTCCCGCCTCCGGCTCCAGATGCCGGGGTAGCTCAGTGGTAGAGCACGTAAATTCCCAGTTCGATTTTTATCCGTCGGATATTTTGATGGGCCGAAGTTGTGGATTATCGCGTGTTGTCGGTTCGAGTCCGATCTGTCCCACCGAATGGGGCAGTAGCTCAATGGTAGAGCAGCCTCCGCAAGGAGTTTTCCACGGCGTCCCTTGCCCATCTGCAATTTCATCGCGGCACTTGCCGCGATGATTCAACCGCAACCCTCAACCACGGAGGCCGTATGGCACACAAACATAAATGGGAAGAATCCAACTTCGAAACCACCAGCAAACGTCGCAAGGGTTTCCCTTCCGAGACCAACGTGAAGCGCGGCGTGCGCATCGTGCATGGGTATAAAGAGCTCAGCGAAAAGCTGGGCCGCAACGATCCTTGTCCGTGCGGATCAGCACGTAGCTTTTAAGAACTGCTGCCTCCGCTCCGGACGCTACGACGGCGCCAATCGGAATCACTTTTTTTAGGGAGTTGTAATAAAGCAATTTCTGCGGGCCGAAGAACATGGGTTATCACTTGAAATGACAATCCCCACGTTCACCAACTTGTCCGCAGTGCAATCAAATCATCGTGTCGAGAGTTGGCGGCGCGTAAATCGAAAGGAAAACCATTATGGCTATCAATTATGCAAAGCTCTTCAACCGCCGCGCGACGCCGCAGTCGCTGCCGATCCTGGGTTCGACGCAAGTTCGTAACTCGAACAACGGCTATTCGTGGCAGGTGGATGACTGGACGCGGCTCGACCGCTTCCTGATCCTCGGCGCGGAAGGCGGCACGTATTACATCGGCGAACGCGAACTCGTGAAGCAGAACCACGACGCGATCATCCGCTGCATCAAGGCCAACGGCATCCGTGTCGTGGACCGCATCGTTGAAATCAGCGACGCGGGCCGCGCGCCGAAGAATGATCCGGCGATCTTCGCGCTCGCGCTCGTCGTGACGCACGGCGATGCATCGGCCAAGGCGCACGCGTTCGCGAACTTGAATAAGGTCTGCCGCATCGGCACGCACCTGTTCCACTTCGCCGAATACGTGAACGCGATGCGCGGCTGGGGCCGTGGCCTCCGCAACGCAGTCGGCCGCTGGTATGTGGACCGTGGTGCCGATGACCTCGCGCACCAGGCGGTCAAGTATCAGCAGCGCGATGGCTGGTCGCACGCCGACCTGCTCCGCCTCGCTCACCCGAAGGCTCCGTCCGTCCAGCACGACGCGGTTTTCCGCTGGATGTTGACGGGCGCGGATGCACTCGGCGAACGCGAAGTGAAGCGCAAGGTTGGCGGTGAAGACCGCCTCGCCAAGTATGCTGCGGTTGGTGAATTGCCGAAGTTCATCGGTGCGTTCGAGCGTGTGAAGAGCACGACGAACGTCATCGAAGTGGTGAGGCTCATCGACGAGTTCGACCTGCCGCGTGAGGCGGTCCCAACGCAGTGGCTCAACGAGGCCGCCGTGTGGGAAGCCTTGCTCGAACGCATGCCGATGACGGCGATGATCCGCAACCTCGGCAAGATGACGAGCCTTGGCTTGCTCAAGCCGTTCAGCGACGCCAAGCGTTTAATTGTCCGCAAGCTGCGTGACGAAACGGCGCTCAAGCGTGCGCGCATCCACCCGCTGGCGGTCCTCGTGGCGCAGAAGATCTACGCTCAGGGTCACGGCGACAAGGGTGCGCTCAAGTGGTCGCCGGTGTCTGCCGTGGTGGACGCGCTGGACGAAGCGTTCTACGCGACGTTCCAGAACGTTCAGCCGTGCGGCAAGCCTGTCCTGCTCGCGCTCGACGTGAGCGGTTCGATGGCGGCATCAATGATCGCGGGCTCGTGTATCTCGGCCCGCGAGGCAAGCGCGGCGATGGCGCTCATCACGGCCGCAACGGAACCGGAACACGAGATCATCGCGTTCTCGGCACCGGGTCGCGGTCGCTACGGCGGCATGCACGGCGGTGGCGAACCGGGCATCACGCGCGTCAGCATCTCGGCGCGTATGCGCTTGAAGGAAGTCATTCAGCGCATCGAATCCATCCCGATGGGCGGCACTGACTGCGCACTGCCGATGCTGTGGGCGGCCCGCAATAAGTTGAACGTGGCTGGTTTCATCACCTACACGGACAGCGAAACGTGGGCGGGCAACATCCACCCGGCGCAGGCACTGCGTCAGTATCGTGCCGAGTTCGTCGGTGACGCGAAGGCGGTTGTTGTGGGGATGACCTCCAACGGCTTCACCCTCGCCGACCCGAACGACCGCGGCATGATGGACGTGGTCGGCTTCGACACGAGTGCGCCGGCAGTCATCGCGGACTTTGTCCGGGCCTAACGGACTGGACGGTTCAAGGAAACAACGCGGGCGTAGGCGAAAGCCTACGTCCGCTCTTAAATTTCACATCCCGTTGGCCGAGCAGTTCAGGCGGCGGCCTGCAAAGCCGCAGAGGCTGGTGCGATTCCAGCACGGGATTCCACATTTAACCACAGCCTGAAAGGAGGAAATATGCGCATTCACATTTTAAGCGATTTGCATTTGGAGTTCGCGCCCTTTCAGCTGGCTCAAGTGGATTCGGATGTGGTGGTGTTGGCGGGTGACATTCACACGGGCGTGAATGGATTCAAATGGATACGCGAGATGTTTCCTGACCAGCAAATTATCTACGTGCTTGGCAATCACGAATTCTACGGTCAAAAAATTCCGAAGTTAAGTGGGGAGATCAAAGCAGCTGCGGCCGGCACCAATATTCACGTGTTGGAAAATGACGCCGTTGAACTTGGCGAGGTCGTTTTCCTCGGCGCGACGTTATGGACGGACTTTCATCTTCAAGGTGACGTGGTTTTGTCGGAAGTAACGGCGCAGACCGGCATGACGGATTTCCGTCGCATTCGAACGACGCCGACCTACCGGAGGTTTCGTCCGGCGGATGCGCGACGAATTCACACGCAATCATTGGGGTGGTTGGATCAGCAGTTGGAAAATGCTGGAGGGCGGAAGGTAGTCGTGGTGACGCACCACGCGCCCAGTCCACAATCCATTCCCCAGCGATTTCGGAATGATCCGTTGAATCCGGCGTTTGCTTCAAACTTGGAGTCGTTCGTTGCCGCCAGCAATGCGTCGCTCTGGATTCATGGCCACATCCATCAGCATTCAGATTACGTCATCGGTTCGACGAGGGTGATCGCAAATCCACGTGGCTACCCTTGCGAACCGCAAATCGGGTTCAACCCAGCGTTGGTCGTCGAAATATAAACACATCCCGTTGGCCGAAGTGCTTGCGCACGGCCACCACCGTCGGCCTGCAAAGCCGCAAAGGCTGGTGCGATTCCAGCACGGGATTCCATTTCCTCGGGCATAGGTGTTGATAGACACACGTCGGTCTTCCAAACCGAAATAGAGAGAGCGTTACTCTCATGCCCGTCCACTTTCCCAAGTGAATCCGGCCTGCTGGCAGAGACCCCGCACGGTCGAAGTAATGGCCGGGTGCCGGATTCAGTGCGCTTGGGGATCTTTTTTGCGACGCGAACACCGGTGCCGGTCAGAGCTTCACAGATCTGGCTGCGGCGGTTCAACTCCGCCTTCGTGTCGTGATTGGGTTGCAAACTTTGATAGTGAAGTCCCGGCTCTTAACCGGCGAGAACTCGGTGCGATCCCGAGGCAACCCACCATTTCCGCATCCGTGGTGAAATTATTATCATCCTCCACTTCGAACGGAGAGTTTGCAGGTGGGAGTCCTGCCGGGTGCACCAAGATTTATCGGCGCGTTAGCCCAACAGCAGAGGCGTCCCGCTCAGAACGGGAAGGTTGAAGGTGCAAATCCTTCACGCGCTACCAATTTGCCCACGTAGTCCAACGCAGAGACGGCGCACTTAAAACGCGCACAGTGTCGGTGCGATCCCGACCGTGGGCACCAACCGCGTGTAGCCCAACGAAGAGGCGTTCCGCTCAAGACGGAAAGGTTGCAGGTGCAAGTCCTGCCACGCCGACCAATTTGGAATGTCAACCGGACGAGCGAGCCGGGCCTCGGTGCTAACGAGTGCGTGCCTGCGGGCAAGTGGTGCAAGTCCACGGCATTCCGCCAAATTTGCCGACGGTTACTGCCGCTGCTGGCTGGCGTCGGTCTCTGGCTCCATCCGGTTGTCATATGTGGTCAAACCTACAATCTTCGATCGGTCAATGGCATCGAGGCGTTCAGCGGTTCAGCCGGCGCAAAAGAACTGCTCAGCAAAAATGGTTTTGTGGTCGCCGACCCTTCGTTTAAACAAATTTTCGAGGCTTACATCAAGGCTCCGCAAACCGAAGAGCCATCTGAGAAAAACCCGATGGGCGGCTCTCTGCCATCGTATATCACACCCGATTCGGCGTGGCATACTTACCATGTCCTGCTGGAAGAAGGCGTGAAGAACATGGAGGAGATCCAAAGCAAAAGATTGCGCGATTTTTCCCATCGTCTGCTGGCATCCGCGACTAATTCCGTTAATGGCACCGCAGATTTGATCCTTTTCGCTTCGGTCGGTCTTGCTTTGCAGGACGAACCGTTCCGGCAAACGTTGGCACCAGAGGCAAAACGGATTGTGGACGGATTGCGCAATGGTTCCACGCCGGTGGTCGTGCCCATCGGATTTGAATTGGCGCCGGCCCAGTTTCGCGCCCAAAGTTTTTACACCCAGTCTCCGGAACTGAGCGATTATTTTGCAGCCCGGCAATGGTTTGCCAGCGTGGTATTCCGCCTGGCAAATCCGAGTGAAACCAAATCAGCACTGGCCCTCACGTCGGTCATCAACAGTGATCCCGAATTGCTTGCGTTATGGCGGCAGTTG
>Ga0214219_1000960_pt1 | contig 9980 bp, 8 predicted proteins | sample TroBogypolimnion_26_FD_153057 | JGI IMG/M metagenome (GOLD analysis project Ga0214219, IMG submission 153057) | Freshwater microbial communities from Trout Bog Lake, WI - 25JUL2007 hypolimnion | ecosystem: Environmental > Aquatic > Freshwater > Lake > Hypolimnion/Profundal zone | place: Trout Bog... | reverse complement strand
CCACGGTGATGTTGAAACCCGCCGAGTCAAATACCGCGCCGCCGTTGCGAACGTTTGCTTGCGACAAGTTGGGGATGAAAGCTGCCGTGGTGTTGGCGAGCGCCCGCACAGTGCCACCGTTGAAATTGTTCGTAATGGATCCCCCAGCAACGACCAGGTTTGAGAAAGTCGTTACGCCGCCATTAAAATTAAATGTGCCTTGTTGGACATTGAAAATCCCTTGATTCATCTGGGCATAGCCGCCATTGACGTTCATAAACGCGATCGTGGGATTGCCGGTTCCCAAGCCAAAATTCACCGCCGGCGTTCCACTAATAAAAGCCCCGCCGTTGATATTCAATATTCCGGTGTTTCCGGCGGTGTTCTGGACAATATCGTTGCCAGTGCTGAACGTCTTCAAGGTGCCGCCATTGATCGTCAAAGTGCCGCTGCCCAGAGTGCCGCTGCCCACGACAATACCGCGGGATCCGTTCGAAAAAACCGTCGTTCCGCAGTAAACATCATAGACACAGGGGCTGTGGGAAGCATTATTGATATTGAAGCGAGCGCCAGCATTAATTTGATTAGTCAGGGGGGAGGAACTCGACTGCCAATTGCCGGCGACCCTCCAATCGGTGCTAGTGGTTCCAAGCCAAGTGAAATCCGCATGGGCCGTGAAAAGCACGCCCATGCCGCAAATGGTCAAACACAACGTTTTGGCCCAAGTTTTTTTGATCAGTTTCATTTTACGTTTTTGGTTAGGTTTTGGTTAAGAGTCTCGGAGCGAATATTTGTTCATTGCGGACGTTGCCATCGGTGAACTTTCGGAATCGTCGCACCGCAGCGCCGATGACCGCGAACCAGCAAATGGTGTATGCGGGCACGATGATTGGACTGCATTGCGGCGATTCACTTTAGAAATCATACACCCAGAGAAACAGACCAGCCGGTTACGGCAGGAGTTTGCAGAAGGGTGTGTAAGGTGACTGTGCCACTTCCGCGCCAAATGAAATAGATGTGTTTGCGGAAATAATTTTAGAATTTGCGCAAACGGTTTAAGCAGATAAACCGTTTTCTCGCAGCCCGACTGCCGTTGCCAATCGCAGTGCCCACAGAGAATTTTTTCCGGGGTGCGCATCTTCAGCAAAAAATCCTTCACTAAAGGTTCGAAGCCGGTTTGCAACAACGACCAGCGGGAGATTCAAACAGCAGAAGGCGGCGACCAAATTTTGTCAAAAACGCCGTGACTTGATCCTTCACGATGGCGAAAGAACATCCATCCTGAATCCACTTAAAATGGTCATCAATGTAAAAATCAAACCGTTTTTCGACCTCGGGCATCAGCTTGCTTTTGTTCCGGGAAACCGCCTTCGGGTTTGATGGCTGGATTCGGCACCTTGATGATTGTCAGGCCGAAGTATTTTCCGACATCCATCGAGGGTTGGTCGAAACGCTTCACGGTCGCGTGATGGTGAACTGTCCGGATATAGTTTTTATTTCTTCGCCTCGACGGAAAATCTATCGTGCCGGCTTCGAGAAAGGAAATTTCTATGCCGTCCTTGCGGTGCGCGTCGAGTCCCCAATCCCGAGCGCCAGTGCCATTTCCACACCCCATGTTGGCGCTCCCGCGCAATAAGCCTGAACGCATGAAAACGTCTGAATAATAACCTTTGGAAAGAGCGGTCATCTGAATCTTACTCTGCGAACGACGACGGACTGCGACGCGCAGGAATCAATCATTTCCGGCGGCGATAAATTGAGGCAACCAGCGCGGGCATAAATGTCCAATTTCCTGCGCTGAATGAATTTGCAAGACCGGAACGTCGGAATCATGCAAACTCAAAGCTCATCCGATGGAAAAAGTCCTATGCCAGTGCCTGCTGGTCTGTGCGCTGATGTTTCGACCCAGCGCGATCCAGGCTGCGTCCACAAACTCCTTTGCTACTGGCGCGCAGACTTGGCCAAAGGCCGATCCCGCCGCTGGCGCCCCATGGCAATTGTTTTGCTGCGGAATGTTTGTTCACTGGGGGTCGGGGAGTTTGACCGGCCAGAAAATCGGCGGGTTGCGCGGAGCGCAGTCGCCGATGGAGGTTCATGACAATCTTTTCAAACAATTCAATTGGACGAAATTCAGTGCCGACAATTGCGTAAACATTGCCAAGGCTGTCGGCAGGAAATACCTCGTGCTGACGAAGAAGCATCACGATGAGTTTTGCCTGTGGGACACGAAACTTACCGACTACAACATTATGCTCACGCCGTTTCGCCGCGACGGGGTGAAGGATCTCGCCGCCGCCGGCAAGCAGGAGGACATGGATTTTGGCGCATACTATGCCGGGACGGATTGCTATTACCAAGACTGGCCAGTGCCGGTGACCGCTAGAGAATTCTGCCGGAACATTCTTGACGCCACAGATGGACCGGCCATTGCGGAAATCAAACTTGTCGGAAAATAAAATGAGAACAATTTTCTTCGGCGCGCTGGCCTTTATCGCCGTTGCCGCCTTTGCTTCGGAAACCAAATCGCCCGCGCCGACGCCCGCGCGTTTGACGTGGTGGCGTGAGGCGCGTTTTGGCTTGTTCATTCACTACGGTCCGGTGGCGCTCACCGGACAGGAAATCAGTTGGTCGCGCGCCAACTCCAATCCGCAATGTCCAAACAAAGGCGGAACGCCGGTCGAGGTTTATGACCACCTTTACCAAAGTTTCAACCCGACGAATTTTAGCGCTAATGACTGGGCGGGAGTAGCGAAAATGGCGGGCATGAAATACGTCGTTCTTACTGCGAAGCATTGCGATGGATTTCTGCTGTGGCATTCCAAGGTGGACGGCTACAACATCAGTGCGACTCCATTCCAGCGCGACCCGTGCGCGGAACTGGCGAAGGCCGTGCGCCATAATGGCTTGAAGCTGGGCTGGTATTTCTCGCCGATGGATTGGCGCGATCCGGATTTTCGCACTGAGCACAACAATGCATTTCTAACGCGGATGCAGGGCGAATTGAGCGAGCTGCTTTCCAACTACGGCAAGATTGATTTGATGTGGTTTGATTACGATGGACGCAAGGCGGTTTATGATCAGGCCAACACTTACGCGCTGGTAAAAAAATTGCAGCCGCAAATTATCATAGATAATCGGCTCGATCTCGGGGTGAAACAGGGCAATCGCCTGCTGTTGAATTCCAATGCTGATTACTACACGCCCGAGCAGCAAATCGGTGCCTACGATGACCAGCGGCCGTGGGAAACGTGTATGACGATTGGCGAGCAGTGGTCGTGGAAACCGAATGACAAATTAAAATCACCCGCCGAAGTTGTGGGCATCCTCTGTCGCACGGTCGGCGGCGACGGCAATTTACTCCTCGATGTTGGGCCGATGCCCGACGGTCGCATCGAACCGCGGCAGGTAGCCGTGCTGCAGCAGGTCGGCGCGTGGCTGAACCGCAACAGCGAAAGCATTTACGGCACGCGTGGCGGCCCTTGGAAGCCGACGGAGCATATTACCAGCACGCGCAAGGGCAACGCGGTTTATGTGCATATCTTGAAGGCTGCGGGCGACACGGTGGAACTACCCTGCCTTCCGCGCAAAATCAAATCCGCATTCGTGCTGGGCGGCAGCGAAATCAAAACTGAAGTCGCCAACGGAAAAATCGTTTTGCATTTGCCTAAAAACCACGGTTCTTTGCCGGCGGTCATTAAATTGGCTTTGGACCATTCGGCGATGGACATCCCCGCAATCAGTGTGCCGGCACCGGAATCTGTGCCAACCAGCCTGACGCATCAGCCCCAGGTCAGCGCAGCGCGGGTGCAGGAATTGCAAGCTTTGCATTGGGGCCTGTTTGTTTGCTGGTCGTTCAGCACGTTCTCCGGCAAGGAATGGACGCCGGGCGTGACGAACCTTGATCTTTTTGCAGCAACAGATTGCGTCACCGACCAGTGGGCGAAAGCGGCGAAAGACGCCGGCATGGGCTACATCCTTTTTCTCACGAAGCATCATGACGGTTTTTGCCTGTGGGACACGCAGACCACCGACCGGAAAGTCACCAAAGCGCCGCTCGGTCGCGATGTGCTCGCGGAGTTGAAAAAATCCTGCGACAAATACGGCCTCAAACTCGCGCTGTATTTTTCCGAGGGCGAATGGGCTTGGCCGAATAAACCGGATGGAGCACGTTTTGAGAACAATGGCGGCTACAATCCGGAAATGAAAAAAGCACAACTCAAGGAATTGCTTACCCAATACGGACCCATCGAATACATCTGGTTCGACCACGCCGTCGGCGACGGCGGTTTGAGCCACGCGGCAACGGTGAAATGGGTGAAAAGTTTGCAGCCAGGTTGTTTTGTTGGTTTCAATCACGGCGAGGCGGCGGGCGACATTCGACTGGGCGAAATGGGGCGCCCGGGACCGGTGAGCCAGAAAACCGGCATCGGCGCGGACGCGGGCGCTGCGAATAATTCCAGCTACCAAGTTGCTGAATTCACTTATCCGATTTTGCCCAAGCACCAGGGCGGCGCGATGTGGTTTTATTCACTACCGGAACATGACAAGCTTTGCCTGGCGGCGGATAAGATTTACGCTGACTATCTCGGCGCGGTGAAGTGTGGGAATATTTTCTCGCTGGATGTCGGACCGGATTACAATGGCCAGCTGCGAGCGATTGACGTGGAAACCTTGCATCAAGTCGGCGACATGATTCGCGCCAAAATACCAGCCCACGAAAATAACGGAAGTCCTGATAAATGAAGTCTTTTGTAATATTGAGCCAACGGTGCTTGCTATTGTCGCTGATGCTTTTGGGATTTGGGATTAATCCATTACGCGCCGAGCCACCAATCCATGTTTTGATTTTCAGCGGGCAGAACAACCATGACTGGCGCGCGACCACGCCCAAGCTCAAATCCATTCTCGCAAGCGGTGGCAATTTTTCCGTGGACGTCACGGAGCATCCCGAACATTGCACTGCGGCGACCCTGCAAAAATATGACGTGCTGTTAAGCAACTGGAACACCTTCGGCAAACCGACGGTGACAAATTGGCCGCCCGCGATGCGCGCCGCGTTTCTGGATTTTGTGCGGAGCGGCAATGGATTTGTTTCTGTCCACGCCGGCAGCTCCTCGTTTTATGACTGGGCTGAGTATCAAAAACTCGCTGGCGGCGGGTGGAAGCTCGGCCAGACCGGCCACGGCCCGCCGCATGAATTCACCGTGAAGCTGGCGGACGCAGATCATCCCATCACGCGCGGGCTGACAAACTTTTTCACGACCGATGAGCTGTGGCATCGCACGGCCTTGCAGACCAACCTTGAGATTTTGGCAACAGCTTTTTCCGCACCGGAATGGAAAGGTTCCGGCAATGATGAGCCGGTGGCATTTACGACGAAATTTGGCAAAGGCCGCAGTTTCAATCTGCTGCTGGGACACGACGCGAAGGGCATGGACAACGCAGGCTTTCAACAACTACTTTGTCGCGGCGTTGAATGGGCGGCGACCGGAAAAGTTTTGGCGAACAAAAATTAGACTTATTGAAACATGAAAAGAAATCCTGAACTCAGCCGCCGCAAATTTGTCGGCGGCATGTTGCGCGGTGCCATCGTCGCCGCCGTGGCCCCGAATTTTATTCCGCTGCGCGTGCTCGCCGGCGAAACCACGCCCAGCAAAAAAATCCAGCTCGGCCACATCGGCGTCGGCGGCCAAGGTACGAATGATCTGCGGAATTTTCTCGCAGTGGATGGTGCGGCGTCCGTCGCCATTTGCGATCCCTTTCGCCAGCGGCGCGAGAATGCGGCCAAGTTCGTGCGGGACGCGCAAAAACTGGAGCCGAAACTCTACAACGACTTCCGCGATTTGCTCGCGGACAAAAGCGTGGACGCCGTGGTCATCGCCACGCCGGATCATTGGCATGTACCCATCGGCCTCGCGGCAGTGCGCGCGGGCAAGGACGTTTACATCGAAAAGCCGCTTGGCCACACTCTGGAACAAAATCACGCCATGCTGGCGGCGGTAAAAAAACACGAACGGGTTTTCCAATACGGCACGCAACAGCGCGCGCAGGAATTGCTCAAGCGCGGCGTGGAACTGGTGCTCAACGGCTATATCGGCGAATTACAACGGCTCGAAGTCTGGGCGCCCGGCGGCCAGGGCGGCGGCTCGCTCGCTGAAATTCCCGTGCCGGATGGATTGGACTACGAACTCTACATTGGTCCCGCGCCGATGAAGCCTTGCACTACGGATCGCATCACCAGCCACGGTTCGTGGTATTGCTCGGACTACGCGCTGGGCTTCATTGCTGGTTGGGGCGCGCACCCGCTGGACATTGCGATTTGGGGCATGGACTCAGACACGAAAGGCCCGATTTCATTTCGCGGCACTGGTGGTTTTCCGACGCCCAATGCACTGTTCGACACTTGCGCAACGTGGGATGTGGAAGTGAAATTTGCCGACGGCATTCCGATGCGGTTCATGAGCACCAATCACGCCGCGCCGATTGTAAAAAAATATCGTGACGACAACCAGGGCGATGGCACGACGTTTTTTGGCTCGAAAGGCTGGGTCAGTTTGAGCCGCAACGGCGTGGCCGCGAGCAATCCCGATTGGTTCAAGCTCAAGCAGTGCGAAGGCACCAAGCGTGTGCTGTATCACAACAAATATTACAAATCCTTCGTGGATAGTGTGCGCGAACGCTCGCCGTCCGTTGCACCGATTCAGGATGCGCTCCGCTCCGACGCTATCAGCCATCTTTCGCTCATGGCCATCAAGACCGGCGGCGAAGTGATTTGGGATCCAAAGAAATACGAAATTAAATCGCCGAAAGAATTGAACGACCAGATGCACTGCCCGGTGCGCGGCGATTGGAAACAAAGTTAATTTATGAAAATCGGCTGCTTCGCCCTCGTTGAACCGTTCACGCCCATGGAACGGCAGTTTGAACTCATTCGCGGAATGGGCATTGATTACGTTGACCTGACCGACAACCACGACGGCGCGTCGCTTGGCGGCGAGTTTGGATTTGCCGCGTCGGTAAGTCTCGACAGCCACCCGGCGAAAATCCGCCAGCTTGCGGCGAAACACAAACTCAAGTTAAGCACCGTCTGCGCGCACGCCAATTTGCTCGATCCCGCCGCGCCGGATGTTTACGGCACGTTTCAAATCATCAAAGCCATCCGCCTCGCCGCTGATCTGGGCATTTCCGAAGTCATCACGACCGAGGGCGATCCGAAAACCAAATTCGGCCACGCGCTCACGGAAAAGGAACGGCTGTTCACCATCTGCGAAAAGTTGCAATCGCCGATTGAATGGGCCGAAGAACTCGGCGTGAAGCTACTGCTCGAACCGCACGGCATCGTCACGGATTCCGTGAAGCAAATGGGGCATTTGCTCGAACGGCTCGGCCACGAAAAAACGGTCGGCATCTGTCTCGACACCGGCAACAGCTGGCTCGGCGGCGCGGAGCCGCTGGATTATGTGAAGACCTTTGGCAAACGCATTCAGCACGTCCATTGGAAAGACATGCCGGAGTCGTGGCTGCCGAAGCGCGGAAAAGTTTTTGGCTGCGGCATGGCAGTCATTCCGCTCGGCGACGGCGTGGTGGAAATAGCCGCCATCGTAAAAGCGTTGAAGAAAATTGGTTTCAAGGGCACCACCACCTTGGAAATTGCCGGTGCGGAAAACGTGAAAACTTCCGCCCGACGATTGCGCGAGTGGGCGAACTGAAAACGAAAATTGTCGGATGCCTTATCGAAATCATTCGAGACAGCATAGGTTTGGTTAACGCCGGAGGCTGTAGCCAGCTCCTTGAACGCTGCCTCAGCCAACGTCGAACCCTTCGTCCGTTTCAGCCCGCTGAAAAAGGATGCCACCACCAACGTGAACCATGACCTTCCGCTGCTAGTTAGCTGGCACTCATTTGGCTCCGCAAAAATCTCTTCAAGATGGCTGCGATAAATTTCAGACACGATAGATTCGTTCGGCATTTTTACAGAACAATTTTTCGCGCTGCTCGTTGGTCGCGCCGTCAATTAATTTGTCCGTCTCCTGCACCCATTGTTTGAGCGAGCCGACAAGTGTGCAGACCGGCCAGTCGCCGCCCCACACGATGCGCTCCCAGCCGAAGCTGGTGATGATCTGCTCCACCCACGGTCGTAAATCACCTGTCGTCCAGTTTTCGCCGGCGTAGGCAACGAGGCCGCTGATTTTGCAGGCCACATTAGGCAGGACGGAAATTTCTTGGATGTGAGCACGCCACGGATCGAATGCTTTGCCCTTCACATCCGGCACGCCACAATGATCGAGAATGAATTGGACTTCGGGACATTGCTTTGCCAGCGCGATGGCCAGCGGCAGTTGCCGCGCCAGCACGCACAAATCAAACGTCAGCTTGTGCGCCGCCAGCCGGCGGACATTTTCCGTGAACCGCGCGGATTGGGAGAGTTCGTCCGGCACGACGTGCAGCACGCGCCGGATGCCGCGCAACTTCGGCAACGCGAGCAGCGCGGCAAGTTGCGCCGGAAAATCGGCGCGCTCCGGTCGCGCGGCAGCGACGATGCCGCTGATGAGCGGATTTCTTTCCGCGAGATTTTGGATGTACTGCGCTTCGGCAAACGAATGAGGCTCGTCCACGTCGCATTCGACAAACACCGCTTTCTCAATGCCCGTTCCTTGCGCGGCGGCGAGATATTCGTTGAGCCTGAAACTGCGGTTCAGCGCCGGAATGCCGTTGCACCACGAGCAGGGAAATTGCTGCAAATCCCAGAGATGTTGATGGGCGTCAATGCGTTTCATCGCTTAATGCGGCGCGGAGATTTCAGCAAGATGATTGCCATACGTCAACGCCAGTACCGCGCCGACGAGCACGACGAAGGCGATGCCGACTGACAATTTGGTGCGGCTGCACGCATCGCGCCACTCATGAAACAACCAGCCCACCACGATGCTGAACAAGATGAGCATAATCATGTGAATCGCCCAGCTCGTAAACTGGTATTCCCCCATCCGCACATGGCCGAGGTTATAGAAGAAAAATTGTCCGTACCACAGGCAGCCGGTGAGCACGGCCATCGCCCAGTTCACTGGCAGGCTGGCTTTCTTCGTGCCGGCCGGCAGCTCGACGATTTCGCCGAGCGTCTGGTGTTTGCGGTGCAACCACAGGCAGTAAATAGCCGTCGAGAGAAACGCGCCAGTGTTGGAAAAAATATAAACCACGTTGCCGCGAAAAACGCCCGCGCCATATTTTGTCGCCACATCGGCAATCGGTTCGCCGGCCGCCAAGGAGAAACCATACACGGCGGACAACACACCGGCGAGGAGCGAGAGCAGCAAGCCGGTCATCAGCGAGAAGCCGCCGAGACTTGCGGTTGCGCTTAGGTCGCGCTCCTTCATCCGTCCCGCCGCGCCGGTGAAAGCGATGCCCATCATCCCGACGACAATCCCGCCAATGATCCATTGCGCGCCCGGCTTGCTCAGCGTCGCGCCGAGTGTGCCCGCAACCAGCGGCGGTATCAATGTTCCGAGCACGGTCGAAAGGCCGATGGCAATCGCATACGTTAGCGAAAAGCCAATGTAGCGGATGGAAACGCCGAACGCTGTGCCGCCGATGCCGTACGCCGCGCCGAGGGCGAAGGCCGTGAGCATCGGGCCGCGCGGCGCTTCCTCCAAGACTTTGCCAAGCTCAGGAATCGTCAACCATGCGCCGATGATGGGAAGCAGAAACCAGCAAAAGGCAGCCTGCACCAACCAGTAGCTTTGCCATGACCAGCCGATGACTTTTTTCTGCGGTGTGTAACATAGCGCGGCGAACGCCGCACCCACGGCATGCAGCGCCGTGCCGAGCAGGGGATTGGCAGGAATCATTTGGAATTATTTTTCTCGATTTGGTTGGCGAAGGCAGCAGGGTTGCGGTACTTCACCGTCTGCAAATGTTCGCAGTAAAGCACGAGTTCACCGTCGTTCTTAAACACTTCGTAGCTGGCGCGATACAAACCCATCTCGGAATATTTCGGCGCTTTT
>Ga0214219_1000958_pt1 | contig 9985 bp, 13 predicted proteins | sample TroBogypolimnion_26_FD_153057 | JGI IMG/M metagenome (GOLD analysis project Ga0214219, IMG submission 153057) | Freshwater microbial communities from Trout Bog Lake, WI - 25JUL2007 hypolimnion | ecosystem: Environmental > Aquatic > Freshwater > Lake > Hypolimnion/Profundal zone | place: Trout... | reverse complement strand
TATCTAATTATCTCTCTATTAGACTTTCTATTTAGATATCTAGACTTTCTATTTAGATATCTAATTATCTCTCTATTAGACTTTCTATTTAGATATCTAATTATCTCTCTATTAGACTTTCTATTTAGATATCTAATTATCTCTCTATTAGACTTTCTAATTGTCTCTATTAGACTTTCTAATTGTCTCTATTAGATTTTCGCCGGTTTATTCACTTCGTGAAACCATTGTTAGTTAATCAGTTGCGCTCTATTAGACTTTCTAATTGTACTCTATTAGACTTTCTATTTAGATATCTAATTGTCTCTAAAAGACACACCACCACCATCCACCTATTTTTCTTAATTAGAAAATCAGGCGATGGATCGGGCTCGGTTCGTCTAGGAACCTCACACCACCATTATCGTAGAGACCAGTTCAAGTATGACTGGTGATGGATCGTCGTTGAAGTTGAATCAAATGCAAGGTATCTATTTGATGTTAACATTTGAACTTCTGCCTCTACCCATCCGTTCTCGGTTGTGTTCTTCCGAGAAAATTAAAAATCAAGGAGCATACAAGCTAGCAAGATTTTAATTCGGTACATAATATATATCGACCGTTTAAAGATTTTTAATTGTTGGGACAAATTCTGTTGTTATCGAATCGAATAATTTAACGCTGCTTTTTATTTCCGTCAAGCCTCTCAATTTATAAAATAGTCCAACCAGTTCAGGCTCTGTAACTAGCTTTGGCTCCGAAAAACGCTCCTGAGAAGCTAATAAATTGCCTGGCACCACATAATAGTCTACCGACCACAACTCCAGCGTCAAGAAGGAACCCATCCATGCCTCTAATAAAATAAACAATATGAGAAAATAATTAATAAAACTATGCAATTAATGATATTTATTGTATGAAGGAGATACAATGAGTGAAAATTCAGGTCAAAGATGTCCATTAGCAAGTTACTACCACAGGATAACTGGAAGAAAAAATTACTTTTTTGATTTTGATAATATGGGAACAATGGAGGGAGATATATCTCTCAATATGGGAGTTTCTATGCCAGATTTTGAGCCAAAATACTTTTTCGACTATAAACGACAATGCAATGCGTTAGAAACTAATACACAATCAGTTTCTACAAAATATTTCGCAATGAAAGGACAAATAGCTCACGCCAATAGATGCAAAGTTGGTTTTTTCATCATCCTTACATATCTTTCAGAAGAATATGAACATAAAACATATTATGTAATTCCTGCAAATTCATATGCTAATAAATTCTTTACCGATAATAATTGGTCCCTAAATGGAAAATACCAAAGCCTAAAAACTTTTGCAAAGTTTATTCATGCTCTAAAAAGTAATCATTTTAACGAATCAGAAGAAATACCATTAAAAGATAGATGGAATGAATTTATCAAAATTAGCAATAAAAATACATTTACATTAGGAGAACTATCTTCTACCTATGCATTGTATCCTCTACCAAAAATTGAAATACTCTAAAAGGAAATAATATGTCTAAAACTAAAGAACAAATTATAAATGAATATCAACAAGTAGCCGTACTTCTCGGCGATTTAACCTTCAGAAAACAGAAAGCAATTTCTGAAATTGAAAAAGAAATTGGCGAAATGATGAATAAAATGCTCGTCTTGGAAGCAGATTTTAAGAGAATAGAAGAATTAGAAAAAGCAGATGGCTCTCACCAATCTGCCTAAATTATCAATTAACCTCATTAGAGAAATCTTTTGAGGTTATTTTTTTTATTTTATTTCTATGCAAGTTATAGCATTATATTATGGAAAACGAAAAATTAACTATTGGCTTACTATCCGTTAAACAATTTGAGAAAATGCAACAATTGTTAAACAACCTCTCCGAAATGGAAAGAACTCAAGTATTTTATAATTATCTTAAATTATTAAAGACAGAAGAACTTCCCATTGACAATTCTATACCAGAAACGAGACAATCTAAAAGACAAAAGAAAAAGATATTAAATAATAAACGGGCAAGATTAACGGATAAAGAAAGAAAAGAAATAATTGAATCTGATTTATCTGCAATGGAATTGTCTAAACTATATGATCGTCCTTATTGCACAATAAAAGCAATCTTAAGAAGAAATAAATTGAAGAATTAAGGAATTATGTTATGAACTATGAATATAAAGGAGACATTTCAATCGGAAGAAGCTATAATGAACAATATAAGTTTCATGAAGCTACATATTCTGAAATTGAATGGAAGACAATTGATATGCTACAAGTAATGTCTATGTGGCAAGAGCATACTCTCGAATTAAGAGCAGATTTAGAATATTGCATGGATTTAGAAGAAGACCTTGCAAAAGAATTATTTGCATTAATTTTTATGAATGGAACCGATCAACAAATTCAAGTTTCCAAAATGATTATTAATGGATTAACTCAACAAGAAATTGCCCGCAAATTAGGAATTAATTCACAATCAAATATACATAAAGTTCTTATGGGAAATATCGATTATTCAACAAATGAAACAAAAAAATATGGAGGATTAGCCAATAAACTTACTAAATTACTACATAAGTCAAGACCAATACAAAAAATTATGAAAGAAATTCATAAAACAGATTCTTCTTGCTATCTACCATTTTATAGCACTTTCCAGAGAACTTTTAAGAATTATAATGAATTTACTAAATGGTTAGGAGTAAGACTATGACAGATAAGGTTAATACATATTTTATCTATATTTCTCAACAATCTCATATCGTAGCATCAATAGATACTGATAGATATGATGATGCTTATACCTATTTAGGCACCATTGAATGCTCTGTCGATGATATCATTAGCTTAATTGATTTTATGCAAATGGCAGCAGATGCTACTATCATAAATATTACTCAAAAAATGGGAAAGTTATTTAAGGATAAACAAGAATCCAATAAGGATATGAATTAATGAATAATTTTGACAATATAGATTCACAAGGAAGGAATAAGCTCGCATCAGATTTTGATTTTTTCTTTAATGTTGCCTCTTTAGGTCTTAAAGGTATAAATTATGCCTCATTTATGACGCAATCCACACATGATGTTGCCATTCGACCCTACATGGGCGATATCACCTTCGATGAACCATTCTCCGATAAACTCTTTCGGGATGTTTCCAGATATAACAAAATTGCCACCAAATATCATAAACTTACCTCCCTCCAACGAAGACAAATTGATGCTTGGTTCAATCACGAATATCTTAAGTTCTATCCAAATGAAATCCGTATCGCATTCGGAATTAAATTATGCGGACTCTCTTTATTTACAAAATTAGCTAAGACACCGGAAGACCTAATCCACCTAACAAAGAACAAAACTTGTGTAAAATTGATTGAAGAAGAAATACAGGTAATTAAACTTAACCTCGAACAAGCTTGGAAATGCTAACCTTGATTTCTCTAACATTATCAATAAATGAGCTATCAAAAGTTCTCAACATTCCATACCGAAGAACAATGAGAATTGCCTCCGCTCTCAATTTTACAACATCAAAAAATAAAAACAAAATATTATACCATTTTACATCAAATCATAAGTTTTACCAATCTTTGCAGTTAATTAATAATTCTCCCGCAAGACCAATTTACTCCATTGCCGACCTCGCCAAACTCTGGGAATTCAAATATAGCAATACATACTGCCACTGGGCTATCAAAATAAGACTTCTTGAAGCCGATGTGCCTATCTATAACCAAAATAAAAAAGGCTATGTATATCTCTGCGATCTTATAAAACTTATAGATAAAGATAAATAATTATACCATAATAACAACTTCTTATAATAAAGTAGGAACATAATGTCAATTGCAAAAATTACATACGGTAATTATACCATAGATACTCATCAAAATGGTGATGTATTTCTTATCTGGAATAATAGGCAATCTAAAATGCCTATCGACCTCGGAAACATAATCCACGAATATGTTCAATTCCATACCAATCAATTGCATCATATCCTATCTCTTTTTAATGGAGATGATATGGATGCCATCATAAATGACCCGTTGTGGGAACAAATAATCGAAGAAATCCATCTCGATAAACAAATCTCTCATCCTATGACACAAGAAGAACATATAGTTCATACCTATAACTCTATCTTTAATACTAATTTTACCCTGGATGTAATCTAATGGCTCGACCACCACTAATTCCTGAGATTTTTGTAATACCAATGCTACAATTGTGGGAAAATGGAAATAATGCTCAACAAATAGCTGATTGGCTCAAAATAAACCATAACCTTGAAGTTAGACATCAAGTAGTATCTGCCAGAATAAAGAAAGTTAAAGATATCCAGCTACAAGCACAAAGAGACGCCATTGCATCAAAAGCATCTGAACAAGCGCTAGACTATATTTCTATTATGGATTCAGATATTCTTAAACTAAATAGGAAGACAAACAGACTGCTCGAATCTGATGATCCTGATGATTTAATGCTTGCAAAATCATTAATTGAAACTAAAACTAAGATTATTACTCTTCAAATGGAAATTACTGGCGTCAATCAACCTGAAAAAATAGAACAAAATCAAGATGTTATGGTTGATGGATTACTTGATAAATTAGGAAAAGCTAATTAATTATGGCTTCCGATAATTACAAGAAATTAAGGGAATTATTCCAGTCTAAGACAAAAGACGATAGAATAGCGTTTATTCAAGGTTTAGATAAGAAACAACAGCTCTTTTTCTTTAATAATCCTGATATGTTCCTTTTCGATAAGCAGATTATACCAGATACTAATGATTGGTTATTTTATCTTCTTCGTTGTGGCAGAGGATTTGGAAAGTCTTATGCAGGTTCTGCTTGGATAGCAAAGAAGATTCGTTCTGGTTCCAAAATGATTGGACTTTGCGGTCCTACGTATGACGACGTTTCTAAAGTAATGGTTCCCGCCATTCTATCGTGGTTCCAAGCCTCTGAACTATGTCAAACGCCTTATAATCACCAAACTCATACGGTTAATTTTATAAATGGTGCTAAAATCTATTGTTATACATCAGAAAAGCCAATTAAAGGTCCTAATTTAGAATATCTATGGTGTGATGAAATAGCTCAATGGTGTTCTGGTATTCCTGAAAAAATACAATCAAATTTCGAGGATATCGTAAGAACTGTTCGTGTTGGCGCTCATCCTCAAACTATTATTACTTCTACTCCAATGTCTCATCCATTCTTCTGGGACTTCCAAAAGGAAATTGATAATAAAAATCCTAATTATAAAATGACTACCGGATCAATGTTCGATAATCCTTTCCTTCCTAAATCATTCGTTAATGCTCAATTAGCCAAATATGGCAAATCTGCAAAAGGAAGACAAGAACTCTATGGAGATCTAATTACCGAAAATCCTGAAGCTCTATTCCAAATGCCCTGGATCAATAATAACCGCATTACCTCCAATACTAATGCAAATAGAGATAATAAAATAGATTTATTATATTTCTGGGACAAAATAACAAATAATGAACTTACTATAAAGAGAATAGTTATTTCTATCGACCCTTCAGGCTCATCCAAGAAATCTTCAGATGAAACAGGTATAATCGTTGCCGCTCAAGATATGAAGAATGAAGTTTATATATTGCAGGATGCCTCCGATACATATACTCCAGACCAATGGGCTAAAAAGGTTAGAGACCTATTTTACCATTACTCCAAGCATTTTAATACATTGATTGTGGTCGAGACCAACTTCGGTGGCGATATGGTCATCTCAAATATTTGTGCCGCAGACCATACACTAAAACAATTTATTAAAGATATAAAAGCCTCCAAATCTAAACTAATAAGAGCAGAACCCGTTGCTGGTAAATATGAAAGAGGCAAAATACATCACGTAGGGTATTTTGAGCTGCTTGAAAGACAAATGTGCAATTATGTGGGAACCAAAGATAATGCCATAGGTGGCAAAAGCCCTGACAGAATGGACGCGCTCTGTCATGCTGTAAATGAACTCGTAATCATACACCAATACTCTAATCGATCATTATCAGAAATCGAAGCCTACTAATTTGATCCAAATATGAATTATTACCGATGTTTTTCAATTAAATATAATAAGGCTACCTTATGAATAATGAACAAGATAACTTACCAATCAATATTGTCAAAAAGGGGGCTCTTACTTGGCAAATATTGAACCAAAAGCACGATTGTTACGATGCCATTAAGACAGAAAAGCTATCTCTTCTTCTTCGTGGAGGATTTGAGATTATTGAATCTGCTCAATTATTTATGCCTAAATGGAAGACGGAAAATCCACAAGCATACCAAGATCGACTTTCTTTCGCTACATATGAGAATAATTTTGGTGAAATTATTAATGATTTTGGCTCAACTCTATTTTCCAAGCCATTAGCTGTTCTTGAAACAACTGATGCCGATGATGAACAAACTCCAGGGGAAGAACCAGATCCAGCCTCACCTCATATGCAATGGCAAGAACATTTTACATTGGATAACCAAAAATTAGTTGATTTTATGTGCGATATGCAAACGGAATCTAATGCCATCGCTACCGCCTATTTCGGCGTTGATTTCCAAGATAGAGAAATTAATGGTCAATTAACCTCTCTTCCTTATGCCTATCATATAGACCCATTATCCGTTCTCGATTGGCAAAAAGATGATGAAGGCAATTTTACCTTCATTATTATGAAAGATGATGATTGTAGAAGAGATAATGTTAGACAATTAAGAAATACAATTACTACCACATTTACAGTTTGGTCAAGAAATCCTGATAATGGTAAAGTAGAATATGATCAATATCAAATTAAATATCTAAAAGACCAACCTCCAGCACCAGATACTCCAGTTCCTCATTTAACAAGAGAAGCTGTTGATATTAGTTTTAAGAAAATACCTATTATTGAATGTAATACTCCTGATAGTCTTTCTATTGGTAAATTAATTGGTCAATTAGCAGCATCAATGTATATGAGATATTCTACATTCTTATTCTGCTTAAATCGTGGTCTTAATCCATTGCTTGTTTATAAACAAGGAGCAGAACTTCCAGCTAATGGCGATCTTTCAATTATGGGCGATGATGAAGATAGAGGCTATAAAACTTTAAGAACTGCTAATACCTCCGGTAAAGCCGTTATCGGTCCAACTGATGAATTAGAATGGGCTGAAATTAAAGGCTCCGTATTCGATATTGCTCAAACTCAATTAGAAAAAGATAAGAATGAATTATATAGATTAGTAGCCTCACTAAACTCTATCATTGGTAAAAGTGGAGTTTCAACCGCTCAAACTAAATCCTCCGGGCTCGCCAAAGTCCTCGATAACCAAGCTAAAGAACATATGCTTGCCGCTTATTCTAAATTAGTTAAATCTTGGATAATTAAAGCATTTGAGTTAGTATTTGAAGCACTGGGACAGAATGTAATTTGGCAATGTAAAGGTATGGATAACTATAAAGTTGTCGATGAAGATACGCTATTAGCTAAAATTACAGCTCTTCCTGATTATAAGACTAATATGCCATCTAAAACATCTTATAAACAAGTATGTATGGATTTAGCTTATGATATGCATCCATTTACTAATGTTGGAACAATGAATAAAATACAAGAAGAAATTGCTGAAAATATTGAGGCAATGGATTTAGATGCTATTCATCAATCAGCAAATACAGATGGAACTATAGCAGCAGATGGTGCCAAACAATTAGATAAAGCCGTCCCTCAAACTAAACCAGCTCCATCTTCTCCATCCGATGATAAACAAATTGGTCCAGGCGGGCAAGCACTTCAGCCAGAAGGCGCCCATTTGCAAACTGGCAAACATGTAGATAGTCAATTAGTCTTCGATCAATTAAAAGATGATTATAAAGAAAAAGATATTCAATTCGTTCTTCATATTGCTTGGATCGGTCCAGTTGAAGTTCCTCTATCTTCTATTGATTTCTCAAATAAAGATAATTGGCAAGCAGCTCAACCACAAGATCAAGAACATGTAGATATGTTTGCAGAGAAAATGAAGAAAGAAGGTTTCTCTAAACCAATTATTCTCGTAAATAATCCATCTAATGATAATAAGATGATGGTTGTTGATGGTCATCATCGTGTTCTTGCTGCACAACAGAATGGTCAGCCAGTATCAGCTTATATAGGACAAATTGGCTCTGATAAAGGTCCTTGGAGTAAGCTTCACGATAAACAAACGGGCAGATCTAATCAAATAGAACAATCTGCTCAAAAAGAAACCTTAAAATCTGAAAAGATGACAAAATAACAAAAATACTTTATAATCAAAGGACATAAATATGGCTTACGTAGTAAATGGTAAATTCGAGGTTCCCAGCATTTATACCAGTGCAGCATTAGAAACTGTATCATTGGTAACTGGTAGTTCTCCTCTCTTAAGTGGTGGCAAATTACTTGGATTTGTTGCAACTAATGCAAGCGCATCAACCGCTTATGTTCAATTATTTGATGGATATGCCGCCCCTTCCGGTGGTTCAGTTCCCATTGTCTCAATTCTTGTTCAAGCTAACTCTCAAGTGTCTTTTGATGCCTCTGTCTTTAATTGTATTCCAGTAAAATCTGGCATCGTTCTCGCTCTCTCAAGCACGCTTACTACTTATACGGCAGTATCAAGCGAATTGTTCGTTAGTCCCTGCGGATATTCTATTTAATGTCAATTCTTAATGGAATAGTAAATGGTAATTTTGATATATTAGGAGACTTAATTAATTCTTCTAATCCATCTAATAATTCTCCAAAATTATTAAATCCATTAGTATGGTTGCGTTCTGATACCGGGATAACCACAGTTTCTGGTAAAGTCTCGCAATGGAATGATCAATCTGGCAATGGCTATAACGTAACTCAATCTAACGCTACCTATCAGCCAACATATAATACTTCTGGCGGTATCAACGGAAGACCACGATTGCAGATGAATAACACTTGGCTAACCAATACAAGTTTTACTCAAGCAATGTCTCCTGTGGAAATATTCATTGTCGCAACTCCTACCACAACTGGTAGTGCGACCAATAACTTATCCATCGTAGATCTTGGCTCATCAAATGATTATGTTGGACAATATGTCAATTCATTAGGTGTAACATTCTATAATACAGGCAGAATTACATCTCCTGCTGTTATGGCGCAAAATGTTCCTTGCATAATAAATGCCTGCAATGATGGCACAGCTAATTCATTCATTACTGTAAATAATGGAATGGTCACAACTGGAACTGCATCAACAACTGCGCAGGCATTAGCAACGCTAACCATTGGTTCTTATGGTGGTGGCAATACTGGCTATTCGTGGATTGGTGATTGCTATGAAGTCATTGTCTTCAATTATCGCTTGACTGATGCTCAAAGAAATCAAGTCATCAATTATTTGCAGACAACTTATGCATTAACATCTCTAAATAACCCGTTAGCACTATCTCCTAAAGCGTGGTTCTCCTCTGACCAAGGCGTTACAACTATTTCTAACAACGTCTCGCAATGGAATGACCTATCTGGAAACGGCTATAATCTTACACAAACAATCGTAGGTCAAAGACCAACATATAATACCTCTGGCGGTCTAAACGGTAAGCCAAGAATTACATTTCCATTAATAGATAGTGCTTATGGCTTGTGGAATGGCTCATTTACATTATCATCATATCCAACTGAAACATTTGTTGTTGCAATGCCTACATATGCAACTCCTACCTATAATTCAGTTGTTCTGGATTTAGGTAATCAGAACTGTATGATTGCACAGGCTTCAGGAACCAACAATATAGAAATATATAATGGTAGCTCTGATTTCGTTGCAATGCCTGGTGTCAATATTCCATTCATCGCCAATGGCGTAAATGACGGAACAACCGCTTCTTTTATGATGATAAATGGTCAAAACAATAGCCATGGCTTATCTGCTGGAAATGTAGGAACAAGCGCACAAGCCGTAACAAAACTAA
>Ga0214219_1000941_pt1 | contig 10085 bp, 12 predicted proteins | sample TroBogypolimnion_26_FD_153057 | JGI IMG/M metagenome (GOLD analysis project Ga0214219, IMG submission 153057) | Freshwater microbial communities from Trout Bog Lake, WI - 25JUL2007 hypolimnion | ecosystem: Environmental > Aquatic > Freshwater > Lake > Hypolimnion/Profundal zone | place: Trout... | reverse complement strand
ATGGCACTAATGTTGCATCTATAGATACAAGCGGAAACTTTATATCACTAGCAAATACAACTGCTGGTGGCACTCCTTAAGGATTCAAAATGGCAGATTTTGGATTTGTTGGCGCATCTTATGAAGCACCATCTATTTATCAGGATGCTCAGGAATGTATAAATTGGTTTCCTGAAGTAGACCCAACTAAGCCTCAAGGCTCTAGGGGGGTAGTTGCGCTTTATCCAACCCCAGGACTTACATCGGTAGTGGCATTAGCCCCACAAGCAGAAGTAAGGGGTATGCTTACCTTAACAGGCGGTCAAGCTTTTGTAGCGGTTTGTGGACAATACTTGTATTACATCAATTCAAGCTATACCCCTCATATTGTTGGTCAGCTTGCTAGTGGTTCTGGTCGAGTAGGTTTAAAAGACAATGGCACTACTGTTTACATTACTGATGGAACTAATAGATATACTTGGTTTATCAATAGCGCAACAAATAATCCTGTTTTTACTGGTTATACATCAGGAACAACTTTATATGTAACTTTTGTTAAAACTTTTGGTTCAGGAATTGGTGCAGGACAACAATTATTCGGTCATTCTGTTTTATCTAATACTGTAATTACAGGTCAATTATCAGGAACAACTGGTGGAATTGGTACTTATAGTATCAATACATCACAAACAGTTTCTTCTACTGGACTTTATTCGACTCCAGTTGCTTCTACATTAACTGCTGCTATTTCAGGAACAACTCTTACAGTAAGTTCTTTAACAGCAAATACAACTTTATACCCTGGCATGACTATTAAAGGTTCGGGTGTTACCACAGGAACCATTATTACTGCTTTGGGCAATGGAACTGTATTGACTACTGCTATTGCTACTGCTGGTACAAACTATGCTGTAAATGACACAATTACTGTTGTTGGCGGTGTTTATGGAACTACTCCTGCAACTTATACAGTAGCAACTGTTAGCGGTACTGGTGTTGCTACTTTAACAACAACTAATTCTGGTCAATATACTTCTACTCCAATAAATAATGCTTCTACAACCACTACTGGTTCAGGAACAGGTTTAACCCTTACTTTGACTTTTGGTACAGGCACAGGTGGAACTGGTAATTATGTTGTAAATAATAGTCAAACTGTTGGCTCTGAAACAATGTATGCGCTTAATTTCACAACAATGCCTTCTACTGATGGTGCATTTACAGGAGCAACTATTGTGGATGTTGTAGATAATTACTTTGTCTACAATAGACCAAATACTCAACAATGGGCAGTTTCTAATCTTTTAAGCCCTATTACTTATAGTCTTTCTTATGCTTCTAAATTTACAGGGCCTGATAACCTTGTTTCATTGGTTTGCGATCATGGACAAGTTTATTTATTAGGTGAAACTACTTCAGAAGTTTGGGCTGATGTAGGAACTTTTCCATTTGCTTTTCAAAGAATTCCTGGTAGCTCTAGTCAGCATGGTATTTCTGCGCCATTTTCAATAGCAAGAGCTGGAAATTCTTTTATTTATTTGTCTAAAAATACTAGAGGACAGGCTGAAATAGTCATGATGAATGGTTATTTTCCACAAAGAATTAGTACCCATGCTGTAGAAAATACTTTAGTAGATCAATATATTAATGATGCTGTAGCTTATACTTATCAGCTAGAAGGTCATGAAACCTATGTAATATCATTTCCTACCCTTGATTTAACTTGGGCTTATGACTTTACAACTCAGCTTTGGCATAAATGGCTTTGGTCTGACAATCTTGGTGTATATCATCGTCATCGGTCAAATTGTGGATGTTTATTTCAAAATTTGTATTTGGTTGGCGATTATGAAAATGGTCAAATTTACCAATTAGACCCTACAAATTACACAGACAATGGCGATACTATTCGCAGATTGCGAAGAGCACCTCATTTAACTACTGATTTACAAAGGCAATATTTTGATGAATTTCAAATTCAATTTCAGCCTGGAATTGGATTATCTGGTCTAACTCAAACTTCTTATGCGCCTACAAATGGAGTTGCAGGTATTGGTGTAGCAGGTTTAGCTATTTGCGGAACTTCTACAATTCAAACAGTAGGAGCTAACCCTCAAGCTATGCTTCGATGGTCAAATGATGGTGGTTCTACATGGTCTAATGAGCATTGGTCTAGCATAGGATTACAAGGCGCATATCAAAACAGGATTATTTGGCGCAGATTAGGCTGGTCTAGGGACAGAATTTTTGAAATATCTGTTACTGACCCTATTAAAGCAGTTATTGTTTCTGCTAACTTAAAAGCTAGTGAAGGGGATAATTAATGGCTATTAATAGCATTTGGGGGTCAACTCAGCAAAATCCTTATCCTCAAACCCCTTTTTTAGATGAAACTACTAAAATGCCATCTAGGTCTTGGCAACAATATCTATTGAATTTGGTCAATTTTAGCTCCGCTACTAATGCCACAAAAGGAGCTGCTACATTGCCTTCAAATCCAGTAGGATTTATCAATATTACTGTTAATGGAAAGCCTTACAAGGTTCCCTATTACAACATCTAAGCCTATAATTTAAAAATGTCAAAATACTTTAATAAAATAGCTTGTGGCTTTAATGTCATGCCTTTGCAGATAGCTCTGAGAAGGCAGCCAGGGCTATTTGGCAAATATAACCAAAGATGCGATTCTGCGGAAAGTCCCCATAGGGAAAGTTCTGATATTTGGATTCGATACAATTCTATTGAAAGTGTTTTAAATTGTGACAAACAATTAGATTCTGAACATCCTGCTAATAAAGAGCATAAATCTGTATGGTATCCAGTTTATTATCAACTTCCTGATATTCGGACCATTGTATTTGACTTAATGCGAATAGTAGAAGGGGAAGAATTAGGCACTATTTTAGTGGTTAAAGTACCTCCAAAAAAACAAATTTATACCCATACTGATGGCGGTTGGGGTGCTGAATACTATGAAAAATACCTTATTCCTATTCAATGTTATTTAGGAACTTCTGTAAATTTTCCAGATGGAACCATTATTCCTGAATTAGGAGCTACTTATTGGTTTGACAATAGTATTGACCATAATGCAATCAATGAATCTAATGAAGATATGGTTGTTTTAATAGTAACCATTCGGTCTGACAAGGTAAAGGATGCAAAATGAAAACAATTAGCGATTTACATAATAAAATGGTCGGTACTTTTGAGGTAGATTTAGGTACAGTACATCATTTTTCTGATGGACTTTATGCCAAGCAAATGTTTATTCCTAAAGGCTATATGGCAGGAACTCATGCCCATAAATTTAGCCATTTAAGCATTTTGGCAAAAGGTAAAGTTATTGTTAAAACAGATGATTCTGAAGCCATTTATGATGCACCAGCTTGTATAGAAATCAAAGAAGGCATTAACCATGCTATTGAGGCATTGGAAGATTCTGTTTGGTTTTGTATTCATGCAACTGAAGAAACAGATGTATCTAAAGTTGATAATGTTTTGATTTTGGAAGGGGTTTGATATGCCATTAGGATGGGTTGCAGGAGCAATAGCTGTTGGAGCAGCAGCAAGTGTATATTCTTCAGGTGTTCAAGCTGATGCAGCTAAAAGCGCAGCTAATACACAAGCTAATGCTGCTTTGGCGCAACAAGGTAATCTTCTTGCTGCTGGTCAACAGGCTTCTCAGCAATTTACACCTTATTCAGGAGCAGGAACTACTGCTTTAAGCAATCTTGCTTCTAATAATGCTTATTTTAATAATCAATTTAGCAATGCTGATTTAAATTCTCAATTAGCTCCTAATTATGCTTGGCAATTAGGTCAAGGCCAAGCCTCTACTAATGCTGCAAATAATGCTACAGGTGGTTTTGTTGGCGGTAATGCTCAACAAGGATTAGAACAATATACTCAAAATTATGCTTCTACAGCTTATCAAAATGCTTTTAATAATTATCAAGCTCAAAGAAGCAATATTAATACCATGAATTTAAATCAAGCTCAATTGGGTCTTTCTGGTGCTACTGGTTCTGCTAATGCTCAATTAGGAACAGCAACTAATGTGGCAAATCTTGGCATTGGTGCTGCTAATGCTCAAGCAGCAGGTCAAATTGGCGCAGCTAATGCTTATGCTTCAGGTGCTAATAATTTAAGCAATTTAGGACTTTATGGTGCTAATCAATACAATGCAGCAAATAATGCAACACTTGGAACTAATGTATCTAGTTTAGGCTCGCAAAATTATACTGCTCCAGAAATAGGTGGAGCACCTGCTGGCGGTTACACAAATATGGGTGGTAGTGGTTATGGTATTGGTGGTTATTCACCTGTAACACCAGCTTAAGGATAAATTATGGCAATCGGCACAAGCGGAGTATCAGTTCCACAATTAGGTCAATCTTTTGACACTAGTATGTATTCAACAATACAAAAGCCTCAGCAAACAACTCTTGCTGAAATGTTGGGTGCTGCTAAAACTGGTTTAGATATTCAAAAGCAAAAAGGTACTTTACAGGCTGATATTGAAAAAGCCAAAGCTGAATCTGAAACTGCTAAATCTACTTCTGAAATTAAAGGTATAGAAGCAGCTAGGTCGCATACATCTTATATGATGAGCAAAGCTGCTCCTTTATTAAAGAATCCAAAATTAACTCAAAAAGAAATAATTGAGAATTTTACAGATATTAATAAAAATGCTCCTGGTGGACCAAACCCACAAGCTTTAGCTCATACTTTATCTACTTTACCTAAAGAAGATACTCCAGAAGCTAATTTATCTTATGTTGCTGGAGTTGTAGGCACAGGATTAACTAATTTAGAGCAATACAATCAATTATTACCTGCATCACAATCTACTCAAGTCGGCAATGCTGTTGTTCCTATTGCATCAGGAAATAGATTGGCAGCAGCAGTTCCTCCAGGAACTCAAACAGGTCCAGGAGTTGCTATTGGTCTTGGTCCTACAACTGAACTTGTTGCTCAACCTGGTGATAATTCTGGTTATCCTCCTGGCACTAAATATTACAAAGGTGCTCAAGGAAATGTTGTTGTTCCTGCTTCTGGACAAGCTACAGGTGGTGGTGTTACTCAAAATCAAATGTCTATGCCACAAAATCAACAGCCTCAAGCTGGTGGCGGTGTTTCTACTTTATCGCCACAAGTTGCTGCCAACCTTGAAATTGGTAATAATTTGGTTAATAAATCAAGAGAGCAAGCTGGTAATGCTGTCAGAATTGAATCTGCTGCAAATCAAGCTATTCAGTTATCTCAAGTTACCGATACTGGTCAAGGTGCTCAATTATGGAATAACCTTAAAGGTAACTATGTTGGTATGCCTGAATTTGACCCTGCTCATCCTGCTGCTAATTATCAAATTTTAGGCCATGTATTAACCAATGAAACTAATTTATTAGCTCAAAACCCTGCTTATGGTGCAGGAACAATGGCTTCTCATGGTGGTACTGGAAAACAAATTGAGCAAGCTGTTCAAACAGCAGGTAAAACTGATTGGAACCCAGAAGCTATTCAATACACTTCGCGATATAACAGAGCATTGGCTTATGGTGTTCAAATGTTTAATCATGGTGTTGATCAATCTCAAACCATTAGTAACAACAATCCTATTTATGCAAATGATTATCAACAAAAATGGAACTCTAACTTAAATTTAGATTCTATTCGATTGGCTGATGGTAAGAGAAATGCTGGTATAGACCCTGCTGGACTTACTCAAATTACCAAAGAACTTGGTGGAGAAAAGTCAGAAAGATACAAAAAAGCTCAAGAAGATTTAAGAGTTATTAATGGTATTGCTACTAGGGGTAAATAATGGCTTTAGACTTTGTTGACCCAGACTCTTTAGTTTCTGCTCCTGTAACTTGGCCTGGTTCTGGAAAAAATGTTCAAGTTACTGGATGGACACCTCCTGAATCTACCAAATTTGATACTAAAAAAAGCTATGGAACTCCAGCAAAACTTTTAGAAAATGTCATTCAAACTGAAAGTTCTGGCAATCCACTTGCTGTAAACCCTACATCTGGTGCTATGGGTGTAGGTCAATTTATGCCTGAAACTGTAGCTATGCTTCACAAACAAGGGGTGGAATTTAATCCATTCAATGCTGAAGAATCTAGAGCTGCAATGGATTATTACATTAGCCAACTGCATAAAGAGCATGGTGGAGATTATGTAAAAGCTATGAAGGCTTATGGCGGTTTTAAAACTAAAGACCCAGAAAAGTATCTTGATAAAGTTTTACAAGATGTAGACCTTTCTGAAAAGAATCCTTTATTTGTAAATCCTGAATCTTTGCCAGGAAGCACTAATATTCCTGAATCAGAATTACAAGCAAAACCAAATCTTACCCCTGCTAGAGCTGCTGGTTTATTTACTAGAGGTGCAACTCCTGCTGTTACTGGTGCTGCTATTGGTGGAACTCTTGCAGGTCCTCCAGGTGCTATTGCAGGTTCTATGGCACTTCCTGCTGGTGATGTAATAAATACTGGTATTAATGCAGTTACAGGCGGTATTAATAAGTATGCTGGAACTAATATTCCTCAGCTACAAATGCCTAGTGATGTTGCTCAAAAATGGATGACTCAAGCTGGCCTTCCTGAAGCTAAAACTGGCCCAGAAAGAATGATTCAAACTGCTGGTAGCGCATTAGGTGGAACTGCTGGAGAACTTCCTGCTGTCACAAGATTAGCTACTACAGCAGCTTCTCCTTTTGTAAGAGGAGTTGCCGAATCTGCTGCTGCTGCACCTTTTAGACAAGTTGCTGCTTCTGCTCCTTCTGCTGTAGCAGGACAAGCTGTTTATGAAAAAACTAATAATCCTTATTTGGCTATGTTGGCTGGTGCTACTGCTGGTGCTCCTTTTGGAGTTTCATTAAAGCAAAGGTCTTTAAATGCACCTTCTCAAGAAGAGCTTGCAAATGCTGCTAAAAATCTTTATACAAAAGCTGAAAGTTCAGGAATTCAATTTAATCAAAATAAATTTGCAGACAAAATGTATGCTGTTGGTCATGACTTAAGAAGTGAAGGTTTTACTGACAAAGCATATCCTGGCATTGGTAGTGTTCTAAATGAAATGGTTAGAACAGATATGCCTAAAGATTTTACAGAATTGCAATCAATTAGAAAAATGATTCAAGGTCAACAAAAAAGTCCAGATTCTGAAACTAGAAGGCTTGCATCTATTTTAAAAGATAAATTTGATGATTATGTTTTAAATGCTCCAGAAGAACATTTAACTACTGGAAGTGCTGAAGGTGCTCAAGCTTGGAAAGATGCAAGAGTTCAATATTCTAGACTTAAAAAAGCTGAAATATTTGATGACATGGTAAGTGATGCTCAATTTACTAATCAAAGTTTATCTACATCTTTAAAAAATCAAATGAATAGTTTGGCAAAAAGTAATCGAATGAGGCTTTTTACACCTGAAGAACAAGATGCAATTAGACAAGTAGCAAAGGGTAGTGCAACTCAAAAAACATTAGACCTTATTTCTAAATTTGCTCCTGATACTGTAATGGGTGTTTTAAGTACAGTAGGAACTCATGCTCTTAGTGGTAATCTTTCTTCTGCTTTATTATCTGGCACTACTTTTGGTGCAAAACAAATTGCCAATGTTAATAAAAATAATGCGGTAGCAAAACTTGCAGATATGATGAGATTAGGTGAAATTCCTAAATTTGAATCAAGAGCTAAAAATATTCCAGCTACAGCCCTTAGAGGCCTTTTATCTGGTCAACCAACACCTAAAGGACAATAATGGCAACAGTAAATCTATCCCCTCTATTTAATGGTCAAACAATGTTTAATGGTGCTTTGCCATTAGCAGGTGGTCAAATCTATTGCTATCAAGCAGGAAGCTCAACTCCTTTAGCAACTTATACAACTTCTAGCGGAACTATTGCTAATCCTAATCCTGTTGTTTTAGGCTCTACAGGAAAGCTTCCAAGTGAAATGTGGCTTCAATCTGGCTATTCTTACAAGTTTGTTTTACAAGATGCAAGCAATGTAACCATCAATACTTATGACAATATTGCTGGAATTATTACTTCTATTCCAACTTCAAATACAACTTTACCTGCTGGTTGCATTATTATTTGGTCAGGTTCTACAGGCTCTATTCCTAGTGGATTTGTAATTTGTGATGGTACAAATGGCACTCCAGACCTTAGAAATTCTTTTGTATTGGGAGCAGGTAATTCTTACACAGTTGGTCAAACTGGTGGCTCAACAGATGCTATTGTAGTAAGCCATACTCATACTGTTACAGACCCTGGACACTTGCATAATATTGCTTCTAGTGGTAGCGGTACTATTGCCAATGACAGTCCTGTAGGCGCAACAGGAGCTTCTACAGCTACAACTGCATCAGCAACTACAGGAATTTCTCTTGTTTCTGCTGGTACAAGTGGCACTAATGCAAATATGCCTCCATACTATGCTTTGGCATATATCCAAAAAACTTAAGGTGTCAATATGTCTTTTGATTTTGACCCTGTGAAGTATGGAGTTCTTTGGCAAAAAGTTGAAGGCTATGAAGCTAAATTTAATGAGATTTCTAGAAAACAAGACAAAATGGAATCTCAATTAGAAGAACTTGTAGCCCTTGCTAATAAATCTAGAGGCGGTTTTTGGATGGGAATGGCTATTGTTTCAGGCATTAGCGGATTGATTAGTTTTTTTGCTGGAGTTTGGCACTCAAAATGAAAGCTCATAAATCCAAAACAATGTGGTTTTCATTAGCCCTTGTTGTTTTTGGTGCTTTGTTTGATAACTTTTCTTATGTCCAAAACCTTATTGACCCTCAATATTATGGTGTCTGTCTTATTGGGATTGGCATTATTGTTGCTGTATTGCGCTTTATAACTACTGAGCCAATTAGATGAACTACATACTTTATCCATTCTTTGTAGTTTTTAACTTGGCAATGACTTTAATTGCTTATGTTATTGCTCCAATACTCCCTATTTTTACTGTGCAAAAAGATGGTTGGTTATTAAATCATTCTGTTTGGGGTATTGGCCCTAGGCTTCCTACCTGGCTAAATTGGTTCATGACTCCTGATAATTCATTAGATGGTGATGAAACCTTTCAGCAAATCAATGGCAAAAGCTACTGGTCTAAGGTTAAATGGATCTGGCGCAACCCTGCTTACTCTGTTTGTTTAAAATATATCAATACAATAGAAAATAAAACAAAATTAAATGGCGATGATTCTATAAAGGATAATGACAATGCAAAGGCTGGATGGTGTTTCATTCGCTGTGCTGGACTTTTTCAGTTTGTTTGGATTGCTCCTATTGGTTTTAATAGGTGTATTTATTGCAATTTTGGTTGGAATATTAGAGGCACTTTGCACAATATTCCGAGTATTGACTACCAAGCAACATTTGCATTCTCGCCAAGAATAAGTGGCTTTAGATGAATATTTATGCAATCTATGCAATGGTGGCTATTAGTCTATTTTGCGGTGGTTTTGTAAGTGGTTGTCAGCATGAGCAAACCTCACAAGAAAAAGCCATCCGCAGTAAGGAACATCAATACCAAGCCGATGCAGACAAAATAAGGACAGAAAAAGATGCTCAAATCAATGCTATTAACTTTCAGCTTGTCGATGCTATTAGTGAGTTGCACAAGCGCACCAGTCGTACCGACAAAACCAACTCTGGACAAGGTGGAACTGGGTCAGCCCTTTTTGCCGAGGATGCAGAATTTCTTATCAGGGAAGCTGCCAGAGCAGACCAAATAAGAATAGGCTTAGAAACTTGCTATAAACAATATGATTCAATTTCGAGATAATAATATGAAAAAATTAATTATTTTTATATTTGGCATAGTTATAGCTGAATCTTCTTTTGCTCATACTTTATCTATTTGTAATGGAGAATATGCTTTGTGCGCTGCATCAAGCACAACTCCAACAGGCAAAACCATGACTGTTAATGGTAAAGTTTTCAAAGAGGGTATGGCAGTTTGCCCTATTCTTAATGGTGCTGCTGTTGCCAATATGGATTTAATGAATGGTTCTTGTAATTCAAAGCCTGGCAAAGTCTGGTCATTGTTTGGAGTTCCTCCTGTAACTTCTTATCCTCAAGC
>Ga0214219_1000935_pt1 | contig 10120 bp, 11 predicted proteins | sample TroBogypolimnion_26_FD_153057 | JGI IMG/M metagenome (GOLD analysis project Ga0214219, IMG submission 153057) | Freshwater microbial communities from Trout Bog Lake, WI - 25JUL2007 hypolimnion | ecosystem: Environmental > Aquatic > Freshwater > Lake > Hypolimnion/Profundal zone | place: Trout... | reverse complement strand
AAAGGAAAAAATTATGCCTAATAAAAAATTACGTGAAGGTCAGTCTATTGGAATGGGCGTAAAAGCTCCAGTTCAAAAGCCTACTAAAGACAAAGTTAAAAACCCAATGCAATCAACTAAGGCAAAGAAACCTAAAGGCGGATACTAATCATGGCAACTCAGATTCTTCCGTTTCAGATTCTGAATGACGGGTATCGCAACACAACGCTAAAAATTTCTGGATGGGTAAATGCTGGTGATATTTCAAATTATGTAGTTCTTGACCCAAGTACATTAAGTCAAATTGATGCACAGGGTTCATTGGCTAAAACAGTACGTGTAAAGCGTATTAACTTTGACATTCAAGATGGTATCCAAGTTACTTTAAACTGGGATGGTGCTACTCCTCAATTATTATGGGAATGTGCTGGCCGTGGCGAAATTAAAGCTGCTTCATTTGGTGGTATTACTGACAATGCAACAACACCTAACGGTAAAATTACGTTGACAACATTTGGTGGTGCTGCAACTACAGCATTAACATCATTTACCATTGTTTTAGAAATTATCAAAGATTAATATGCAAGTAACACATAGTAACGCTAAAGAAATAGAGTTAATAGCCACTATTATCCGTGCAGATGGTAAAATAGAGGAGTTAGGCGTTATTGATTACTGGCATAAGAACCCCATTAAACGAATTATTTGGAGAATTAAAAAATGGCTACACTCCTAGTTAATACAGGACGTGCCATCGTAACCAACCGCATCTTAGGAAGCGGAACTCAACCTAACTATATTGGTTGGGGTACTGGAGCTGGTACGACAGGTGCTACTGATACAACTTTGTTTACAGAAGTGTTACCTCGTGTTTCTGGCACGAGTTCACAAGTAACAACATCCACAACTAACGACACATATCAAGTCGTAGGAACTCAAACTGCTGGTACTGGTGAGACAATCACCAATGCTGGTTTATTTGATGCTTCTACTTCTGGTAATTTGTTTGTAAAAGGGGACTTTACTGGTATTGCTTTAAATAGCGGTGACAGTATTGCTTTTACATTCAAAGTTCAATTTAGTTAATAAAGGCATTAAATGGCTCTCGTTCTAGCTGATAGAGTTAAAGAATCGTGTACTAGTCCTGGCACTGGTACAGTTACGCTCTTAGGGGCGCAAACAGAATATCAATCTTTTTCGGCTGGAGTTGGAGCCAACAACACGACCTACTATGTTATCGCTGACCAATCAGGTGCTAACTGGGAAGTAGGTCTTGGTACAGTCGGTAGTGGAGGCACAACACTTGCCCGAACTACTGTACTGTCCTCTTCTAATTCAGGCTCATTGGTAAACTTTTCCAGTGGGACACAAGATGTATGGTGTGACTATACAGCTAAAAAAGCAGTCATTCAGGACTCATTAGGAACAGTAACAGTTCCACAATTAGCATCTAGTTCTACAACTAGCACTACACCAGTATTATCTTTTAATGGTTCTAATACAAGTTATGCTTCAGGCGCAACCGTATCAGGAAGTTATTTGCAATCTATTTTGCAAAACAAATCAAATACTGCTGGAGCTTCTACCAATTATGTTCTAAGCAATGACTTAGGAACAGACTCATCATATTACGGTGAGTTTGGCATAAATTCTTCTGCATATAGTTCAGGCACACCTGCTGACTTTTTTAGCTTAAATAATGGAATTTATTTCTCTGGTCACGATGGCGATATAACTTTAGGCTCTGGTAATGGTTATAAGACTTACTTATCTTGGGGAACATCAGGCCAATCAGCCCATGTCATTAATGCTACGGGTTCCATTGGTTTAAATACCAACATTACTGGCACATCTAACTTTGGTACTGCTGGACAAATATTAACTAGCCAAGGAAATTCCTCAAGCCCCACATGGTCTAATCGCACACAATATCTTGGAGTATTGCTCAATGGTGGTTCTACCACTCAAGTTCCAACTTCTAACGGCTACTTAGGCGTATTGCTTAATGGTGGCTCAACAACACAAGTACCTATTAGTTAAGGATTATTATGACTGCTCGTTTACCCCTAGTTATTAACTCGACCACGATTGAAGAAATCCAATCTGGCGATACCTATAATCTTGCTAATGGTACTGGTTTACCAGTATCAACAGGAATTAGCGGTTTAGGCACTAATGTGGCAACTGCCTTAGCGGCAGGAGTTAGTGGTTCTGGAAACATTGTTTTAGCTACTAGCCCTACCTTAGTTACTCCAATAGGAACAGGCATAAAAGAAACATCTACCGCTATCTCTGCAAGTGCTATTGACTTAACTGCTGGTAACTACTTTACTAAGACTATCTCAGGCACTACGACATTTACAATTAGTAATGCCGCATCAAGCGGAACAGTAAACTCATTTATCCTGCAATTAACCAATGGTGGTTCAGCTACAGTAAACTGGTTCTCAGGTGTTAAATGGGCTGGCGGTACTGCTCCAACATTGACAGCTTCAGGCGTTGATGTATTGGGTTTCTACAGTATTGATGGTGGAACGACTTGGGAATCGTTCACTTTAGGAAAGGCAATGGCTTAATATGCCAGTTCGTGACCTGTTAAGTGCGGCTAGTGGTACTGGTGGTGCTACAGACCCATACTTCTATGATGTGTCATTGCTACTAAATGGCGATGGAACTAATGGCGCACAGAACAATACATTCCTAGATAGTTCTACTAATAACTTTACGATTACTCGTAATGGCAATACTACACAGGGTAGTTTTAGTCCTTATGGTAATTTGTGGAGTAATTATTTAAGTGGAACTAGCAGTTATTTAACAACAGGAACAAGCGTTTCTTTGTCTGGAAGTTTTACTTATGAAGTTTGGGTAAATATTAACACTTCTAATTTAAGCGTAATTGGATGTATAGGGGATGAGTTTCTTTCCTCTGGAATGACTTTTTTTGTAAACAGTTCTGGCAACATCCGAATATATACAAACAATGGTTATATTAATAACATAACTGGCACTACTATTCCAAATAACACTTGGACTCATATTGCTTTTGTCCGTAATTCAGGAACGCTTACAACTTATGTAAATGGTGTTTCTGTAAATACAGTAAGCCATAGCGCAACATTATCTGGTGTGGTTTATGTAGGTAATGAACGCTATAACGGAACAAATAGTCCATCTTATTATGGATATGCTTCTAATGTTCGCTTGACTAATACAGCCGTATATACAACCACATTTACCCCAAGCACAACACCATTAACGGCTATATCTGGTACTCAGTTACTTACTTGTCAGTCAAATCGTTTCATTGATAACAGCACAAACAACGCAACAGTTACACCAACAGGCACACCCTCAGTCCAACGCTTCTCACCATTTAACCCAACAGCACCATACTCTACTAGCGTAATTGGTGGAAGTGGATATTTTGATGGAAGCAGTTATTTAACAACACCATCTAGTTCTCAACCAGTAGCATCGGGTGATTTTACCATTTCTGCTTGGTTCTATTTAACATCATTTTCAAATAGTTATTATGTTGTTGGAGGAAACTGGACAAGTGGAAATTCTGGCGAATGGTTAATTCAGATTCAAAACAACGGTGCAATTAGATTTTTAACAACAGGAAGTTCTAGTTTTAGTTCTTCAGGATTAGTTTCATTAAATCAATGGTATTACTTTAGCGCAACAAGGTCTGGAACTACAGTAACCGCTTCTTTAAATGGGACATCTTTTGCAAGTTATTCTCTTTCAGGAAGCTTAGGTCTTTCTTCAGAATCTATTTACATTGGTGAACAGGCTGGAAATAATTGGCCTTTTGCTGGATATATTTCAGATTTCCGTTTTGTAACAAGTAACTTAGGTTCAACAGTTCCTACAAGCCCTGCAACTGCTGTATCGGGAACTCAATTATTAACTAACTTTACCAACGCTGGCATCCCTGACCTTGCTATGATGAATGACTTGCAAACGGTAGGTAATGCACAAGTAAGCACAAGTGTTAAGAAGTATGGGACAGGGAGTATTAGTTTTGATGGTTCTACTGCTTATTTATTAAGTCCTGCAACTGGCGCATTAGGATTTGGAACTGGTGATTTTACTATTGAAAATTGGATTTATTTTCCATCAACGCCTGGAAATGGTCAATTTTTAAGGTCTGGTGGTAGTGGAAATACAAATGGAATTGCATGGCAATTTTATTCAGGCAATTTACAACTTTATTCTCAAAATAATGCTTTAGAAATACAAGCCGCTTGGTCTCCTTCTGCAACAACTTGGTATCATGTTGCTTTAACAAGAAGTGGAACAACACTTAGAATTTTTGTTAATGGAACACAAATTGGTTCTAATGCAACATCAAGCACAAGTTTTGTAGATGGTGCTATTTATGTTGCTTATGGCGGTGCTGGATATTTAAATGGTTATTTAGATGATTTACGCATTACCAAAGGATATGCTCGTTATACAAGCAACTTCACACCACCAACCTCTGCGTTGCCAACCTATTAAATCGGAGAAATAAATGTTAATTGCAATCGTTAATGGACAAACAGTAGAACAAGTTGGTGATTACCAAGTTCTGTTTCCTAATACTTCTTTCCCATCTTCAGGCCCTACTGACGAATGGATGACTGCTAATTCTTGTATGTATGTCAATACCTATTTGCCGTATGACCAAAGTACACAAGTTTTAACTCAAGTTGCTCCTTATATCTCAGTTACAGACCATACAAAGCCTTTAGAATGGGTTTACACAGTTAAAGTAGAGCAAATGACTGCCGAGCAATTAGCGGCTTATCAGGCTTCTGTAGCTGCTCAGATTGGCGCACAAGCAACAGCTTTATTATCAGCAACGGATTGGACAACCATTCCTAGCGTGGCAGACCCAGCACAATCCAACCCTTATTTGACTAATCAAAATGAGTTTATTGCATGGAGAAGTCAGGTAAGAGCTATTGCTGTAACCCCTACTTATACATCGGTTATTCCACCACAACCTAAAGATACTTGGTCTAATCAGCCAGCACCTACACCTACTGGTAGCACAACTATTACTATCTAATGTTCGGTAATAACCCTATATCCTCTGCTCCGTTTACGAGTCTTAGTAGTAAGCTCGTAACGAAGCTATTGAGCGTATTAAGTACTGTTACAGTCAGTATTAGCCGTGTTGTAGCATATTTAAAAACATTAAGCGTTACCAGCACTTCTACAGCTACTATTAGCCGTGTAATAGCTTATTTGAGGACATTGAGTGTTTTAAGTACCTCTGTAGCCACTATAACAAGGCTTACAGCGCATTTAAAGAGCTTGGTAGTATCTAGTACTGCCACAGTCTCAATATTGGCTGGTAAAGCCTATTTAAGAGCTTTAAGCGTACTTTCTACAGCAGCAGTTACTATAGGCACACTACGGGGTAAATTACTGTCTGTAACTAGCACAAGTGTTGTTTCTATACAACGTTCTATTGGTAAGATAATGACTACTGTTGTAGAGCACACTATTGTGGTGCTTAATACTGTAGGTCAACATCTAGTAAACCTAGCAGTAACTTCTCTTGCTATTGTATCTATTACTAAAGTATTGTCACTAAGCAAACTAATCTCGGTATTGTCTACTTCTACTGCTTCTATTTTAAAAGGTGTAGCTAAAAAGTTAACTGTATCCGTGACTGGTGCAGTATCTTTAATTAAGTCTATTTTAAAGACTATTAAGATTACTGTCACAGAGACAGCTACTATTGCAGTGCAAAAAGCATTCTATAGACTTTTATCAGTTCTTTCTAATTCAGCAGTGTCTATCACTAGAGCACGTGGAAAGATGTTAGTTGTAGTGTCTACCGTTACAGTGAAAATAACTAGAGGATTTACTGTTCTATTAACAGCATTTTCAAATATAATAGCATCATTAATAGCTGGATTGGTTCCGATTTTAGGGGCAAATGTAAGATTTACATTTTTGGCGAACCTAAAAGATAGGGCTGTAGAATTGTACAAACAAAGAACTGTACTGATTAACAAAGGCAATAATAAGGTTCAAAGATGAGCAGCCAATTTAGCTATAAATACACAACAGAATCCGAACTGTTTTCGTTCGATTTTAACCCTGTATTAAATACTGGGGAAACCATTAGCACTGCTACTTGTACAGCAGTTACAGAACAAGGTATAGACCCTAATCCGTCTGCCATTCTATCTGGAAGCCCTGTCGTTAGCTTAGGCAAAGCTACTCAAAGGGTTATTGGTGGTTTTGATGATACTGTCTATCGGTTGATTATGACTGTAACAACCAATCAAGGCAATACTTACACTTGTACTGGTGACGTCCCAGTATATGCACCTACGAGCTTATAATGGGCCACGCAGACTACTTACGTAATGGCGATTGGAACGCAATATGCGATGCCTGTGGTCATAAATACAAATTTTCCCAGTTAAAACTAAGATGGGATGGTTTGTACGTATGTAGTTATGATTGGGAACCTCGCCAACCACAAGATTATGTTAAGGGTGTTCGGGACAATCAGTCTGTGCCTGTATCTAGGCCACAAGCACCAGACCAATTTGTTAGAATATTCGCTATAAGCCAACAAGTAAATGGCTATTCACCAAACACATATACACTAGGATAAATTATGGGTATTCCACTTTTTACAAACAATGCTTACACGGCTTTAGCTGCGTCTATCGTACCAACGGATACAGTAATTCAAGTTACTGCAGGAACAGGTGGACTATTTCCAAATCCTACTGGAGGAAATTATTTCTATTTGACTTTAATTAGTCTTACTAATAATGAACAAATGGAAATTGTGCAGTGTACTGCTCGTGTTGGAGATGTATTAACCGTTGTTCGTGGCGCAGAAGGCACTACTCCACAAGCATTTAGTATTAGTGATAACGTACAATTACGAATCACTGCTGCTGGCTTAGAAGCCTTAATTACTCCTCCTACAACTACATTACCTGCTACCGCTATTACTAGCACTCCTGTAGGTATTGTTACAGCTACTAACGTACAAGGGGCTATTAATCAATTAGCATCTGTAAGTCCTACTACTCCTACTGCTGCTCAAGTTACTTATAATGAAGGGGCTACTGGTGCTGTAACAACAACCGTACAAGCTAAATTACAAGAATCTATTTCTGTTAAAGACTTTGGTGCCGTAGGCAATGGTAGTGCAGATGATACTACGGCTATTCAAGCAGCTATTAATTCACTATCTTCTACTGGTGGTACTGTTTACTTCCCTGCTGGTACATATAAAGTTTCTTCAACTTTAAACATTACACATGATAATATTACATTAGCTGGTGCAGGTAAAGGCGCAACAACCCTTAGTACTTATATTGCTTCTAATGATATTATTTCTTTTAGTGGCGTAGCTCGTGGCGGTGTTCAAGATATGAGCATTACAGCCAGTACATCTCAAGTGGCAGGTGCTGGTATTCATTTTACCAATTGTGACAATGTACGAGCAACCAATATTCTAGTAGGTTATGGCCTATATACTGGCATTGCATTTGATGGTGGTGGTTCAGAATTTGAAAACTATGTAGATAACTTTGAAATCAGTACTTGCACATTTGGTATTTTAATTGGTGCAGCAGGAGCACAGCCACAAGACATTTTTATTTCTACTGGTGTTATCGGCTCATGTTCTAACTCTGGTATCTTTATTTACCAAGGTTCTGGTATTTATGTAGATACTGTAGATATTATTTCTTCAAATAAAGGTATTACTACTTACCCAGGAAGTTCACAAAACGTATCAAACTGCTTTTTTGACACAGTATTGTGTGATACTTGTACAACTACTGGTTGGTCTTTCTTCTCCAATGGTGGAAGAATAGAACAAGTTAATATGATTAACTGCTGGGGTTCTACTTGTACTAATCATGGTATGGAATTAGCCGCTCAATGTAATGCTTTCTCTATTACTAATTTTAGAGCAATTAATAACAAACAAAACGGTATTTATCTTCAAGGTGCAACCAATATTGGTCTTGTAAATTGCCAAGTAATGAGCAATTCAATGCAAGGTTCTGCTTTATATAATGGTTTAGCCATTGATGGTACTTGCAGTGATATTACAGTTATTGGCGGTAAATACGGCTCAGGATGGGAAGGTGCTGGTTATAACTATCAAGCATACGGTATTTTAGTAGCTGCAGGCACAATCAATCATTACGCTATTATTGGTGCAGATGTTAACGGAAACGTAACAGGCGGTATTCAAGACTTAGGAACAGGTACTGATAAATATGTACAGTTAAATCCTGGTATGCCTGGCGGTAGCGGAAGCGGTGTAACTAGCGTTGGTTTATCTGCTGGCTCAACACGCTTGGCCGTTTCTGGAAGTCCTATTGTATCTAGCGGTACTTTTGCTTTATCTACTACTGATGGTTTCCCATTGGTTACACAAGCATACTCTGGTTCTGCTGCGGGTAACATTGCTACATTTAATAATTCTGGTGGTACACAGATTGCTGACTGTGGTATCCACGTAGGTTCTGGTTATATTCAACCTCCAAGTGGAATGACATTAGGTACATTAGCTAATCCTTGGGGAACTACTTACTCAACTACTTACAACTTATCTCAATACAATTCTATTTACAATAGTGGCGGTAATATGCACCTATCCGTAAGTAGTACAGGTGCAAATGATGTAATGGTATTGAGTCCTAGCGATGTAACTGTTTCAGGTACATATCCATTAAAACTAGGTGGTAATTTAGTTTGGAATAGTTATACAGTTGCTGCACCTACAGGCTCTACTTCAACATTCTTACGCAATGATGGAACTTGGGCAACACCTGGAACAGGTTTATTAAGCTCTAACAATACTTGGTCTGGCACTAATATTTTCCAACCTACTAGTGGTATTAATGTAGGCGGCTCGACCACATCTAACTCTATGTTAATTGGTTTTAATGGTGCTGCTATTAACTTTTACAATTCCTACACTGGAAACTCTTATAACTCACTTTACTATAGTGCTACTGGCACAGCATTAGCAAATCAAGCCTATTACTTAGCATTCAATAATGCTGGTAGCTTTGCTAATGAATATATATTTGCTGGTGACGGAACTGCACAAAAAACAGGCGGTGGTTCATGGGCGAGTATTTCAGATGCACGTCTTAAATCTAATGTAGCTCCTTTAACAGGTTCATTGGATAAGATTGCCGCTTTAAATCCAGTAACTTATTCTTGGAACATTGATACTACAGAACCTACCGTTGGCTTTATTGCACAAGAAGTTCAAACAGTTATTCCTAATGCCGTAAAAGGTCACGCTCCAAATGAAACAGAAGCCAAGTTCATTACAGACGAAACATTGTCTATTGGCTGGCAAAATGACATGACTGCTTATTTAGTTGGTGCTATTAAAGAACTTAAAGCTGTTGTTGATGCACAAGCAGTAGAAATATCAGAACTTAAAGCAAAGGTTGGAGTCTAATATGCCAACAAGTTATACCATTAATCGAGACCAAGTAATCAATGCTTCATTGCGTACTTTAGGTGTTATTGGTGCTGGAGATGAGCCTAGCCCTGAAGATTACACAAATTGTGCTCAAGCATTAAATCTATACATTAAGCAATTACAGACTAAGGGTTTACCCTTATGGTTAGTTGAAGACTTGCAAGTACCTATGATTGCTGGTCAATATGTCTATCAATTAGGCCCAACTGGAGATGTTATCTGTGACCGTCCTTTAAGAGTGGTTATGGCGTTCATTAGAAGCCCTCAACAAAACGATACAACCCTTCAAGTCATCTCACGTCAAGAGTATATGCAACAGGGCTATAAACCCTCTTCTGGCATCCCTAATCAAGTCTATTATGACCCACAGCTAGGTAATGGCGTATTGTATGTATTTAATAACCCAAATGCCGATGGATGGACTATTCACTTACAAGTTCAACAGCCTATTCAAGACATCTTAACTCCAGGTGCAATTCCTCAGTTTCCTTCTGAATGGTTTAATTGCCTCAAGTTTGGATTAGCAGACCAATTAGCCCTTGAGTATGGTGTTCCTGCACAAGTACGTGCTGAACTAGCTCAACGTGCCGCTAAGTATGAAGAAGTAATGACAGATTGGAGCCAAGAAGAGGCTTCTACTTCCTTTTCGCC
>Ga0214219_1000934_pt1 | contig 10123 bp, 11 predicted proteins | sample TroBogypolimnion_26_FD_153057 | JGI IMG/M metagenome (GOLD analysis project Ga0214219, IMG submission 153057) | Freshwater microbial communities from Trout Bog Lake, WI - 25JUL2007 hypolimnion | ecosystem: Environmental > Aquatic > Freshwater > Lake > Hypolimnion/Profundal zone | place: Trout... | reverse complement strand
TACAGGGCCACCATGGCACGCAGCCACGCTGCCTGGTACCCACCCCTCACCACAATGCCTGCGCGGCTCTACGGCCCGCTGGTGAGCTGGCTATGTTAGTGCGCACTAACTTAGCTGAGCGGCCCAGCTTGGGCGCGTGGCCTAAGTGTGTAAGTGCTCACTTTCAATCGGGGCTGCGCTTGGGGCGCGGAGCCGGCATACTGTGCATTAATATGTATAGGCGTTAGTATCAGACGCTAACAGACAAGGAGGCATTATGGTAATGAGCGCAAACCAACGGTATGCAAAGTACATAACGACAGCCAAGGGCAGGGCCAATGCGCTGATACGCGGGGCCAAGGCGCGGTGCATAGCAAAGGGTACAGCATGTACTGTGACAGCCCAGCAAGTAGCTGATGTGATAGCAGCAGGACATTGCCAACTGACTGGTCTGCCATTCAGCCTGGCCCCGGCTGATGGTAAGATGTACAACATGTACGCGCCCTCGATCGATCGCATTGATCCTGACAACTACAACTACACGCCCGACAATGTGCGCATCGTGCTAGCGTGGGTGAACATCGCGCTCAATCAGCATGGCCTTGATGCCAGCATGCCCATCATACGCGCCTTGGCAGGGAAGTAAGTCTTCACTCACCCTCCTTGCCAGGTGGGGCCTTGTCAATTAGGGTATACCCCTATTTGGGTCCCGTGCACCAAGTTGGGGCAGGGGGCCCCACAGACCGCAAGCTGCTACAATTTCAAAATTTTTTTGTAATTTTTTTGTAAAATACTAGGGTTTACCCTAATGCTACATAAAAATGCTGCACTGCATCCTGTCTTCTGTGTCCCGAAAACAGCATTTTAATTGATAATCATTCTTATCTGCAGACCAACAATCAAGGACTTAGGCATTTTCGGGACATAGAAGACATAGAAGACACCCTTTATTCTATTTTATTAAAAATATTTTAAAAAAATAATTTATTATCCTGGATAAAGTTAAAACAAGGGTGTCTTCTATGTCTTCTGTGTCCCGAAGGGACAGAGTCGAACCATATTTTTTAAACGTGGCAGTAATCGATGGCGTTTTTGCATTAATATAGGTATGAGCAGGTACGTATATCAAATCCAGGGGGCATTGGAAGATGCCAGTGGTAGACTTAAAGGTCTACGGGTCTTGGTATGTGATTTGTATAATTTTGAATCTGTGGATGTTCCAATCGAGATTCTAGACAGAGAAACCGCACGCTACCTGCAATTTAGGATGAATGTGACAGAATCGGCGCCCAACATCGCCAAGCTGCCATACTCCGTTCAAAACAACATACGAGTGCCGTTAGGGCGCTGGCTGGACCGTTGGGTCCTCACTAATTTTCATGGCGATAGCATCAAATCAACGAATACTAACACTGGACCTATGGAAACTGGCCTCTGAGATTAGGCCAGGTGATTACCTGTTTAACAGCGATGGCCAACTGGTACAGGTAAAAAGCATTCACCCCTACGTATCCAACGAATGCTATGAGGTGGAGTTTGATGACCACGTCACGATTTGTGGCGATAAGCACCTGGCATTCATGCTGGAAAACCCTAAGTACCGCAAAAGATTGCGAGAATACAAGGGAGTACATAAATTTCGGCGCCCACTACGGCGCTATAGCGTCTTGGATATTGTGGAGTCTGGCGAAAACTTATCAATGCCGACTACCAAGCCGTTGCAGTTCCCACACCAAGATCTACCCATACCACCGTTCTTGTTAGGATTTTGGTTCCTGGGTAAGAGAGCCAACAAGACGATGGTACCATCGCCAGGTTGGTCAGAATTTATACACCAAAAATTTAAAGACGCGGGGTACAAGATTACAACCCACCGGCTTAGGATGAACAACGAGCGTGAGTTTAAGTGCCACCCCAGTATCGAATCTCAGCTGGCGCCGTTTATTCCTAAAAAGATTCCGGCCAGATATCTTTACGCATCGGTTGAGCAAAGAATTGAGCTGCTGTCTGGATTAGTCTACGCAAGACGCGGACACTACAATGTTAAGAATGACGAGTTTGTTTTTACATCAAAAAACCGAGAGCTTATGAATCAGATTCGTTTTTTGGCCGAATCACTTGGCAGCAAAACGTTTACGATTCAGAAAAAAGACACGGGTTCATTCGTGATGAACTTTAAAACTTACATTAAATTAATTGATACGCAGGTATCTAAACCACTAAAGATTCATTACGGTAGGCGGTACATACCAGAGATTAGACAAGTTAAACCCCAATCGTGTGTGCACATCGAGACAGATGGCGCAAATAACACATTCTTGGTAGGCGAAGGATTTATTTCAGCATGCTGACACCATCACAAGAACTTAAGCTAGAGAAGTTCGCAAAAGCACATAGCCACTGGCCTAAGCCAGAACTAGATGCGGCCATCTGGCGCATTCGTTGGCAACTCCAGGCACTACCTCATCAAAAAGAACCAGAAGATGGAGAATATGACACCTTCCTTATGCTTGCGGGCCGGGGATCTGGCAAGACGCACACTGCTAGTCATTGGATTGGTATTCGGGCTTGGGTCTACGGCGGAACCCGCTGGCTTGTCACAGCTCCTACGAGCAATGACATCCGAGCCACCTGTTTCGAAGGAGACTCCGGACTCCTCAACATCATCCCCGAATCTCTCATCAAAGACTACAACAAGTCCCTCTTCGAGATCACCCTTACCAACGGCTCCCTCATCCAAGGCATCCCAGCCTCAGAGCCAGAACGTTACCGTGGTAAACAGTTCCACGGGGCATGGTTCGACGAGCTCTGCGCATTCGAGTACCTCGACGACGCCTACGACGGCGTGCAGTTCACGCTGCGTCTTAGAGATCCACGGATCCCCCGCGTCCAACAAATCATCACCACGACCCCCAAGCCAAAAGAACTGATTGTCGATTTGGCCGAAGGTAAAATCGGCGGCGATGTATACATGGTTAATGCCTCGTCTTATGACAACCGGCAGAACTTATCGGAAACATTTTTTAAACAGCTTGAGACTTACGATGGCACTGACATTGGACGTCAGGAGATCTATGGAGAAATCTTAGATCCCGAGCAAGCGGGTATTATCAAACGTAAACAGTTCAAACTCTGGCCAGCCAATAAGCCAACGCCAACCCTGGAATACGTCATCGCGTCATATGACCCAGCCACCAGCGAAAAGACTATGAACGACCCCACGGCCTGCACAGTGTGGGGCGTGTTTGAACAACAAGACGCAGGCACATCGGTCATCTTACTGGACGCATGGGACGAGCACTTAGCATACCCACAACTGCGCCGCAAGATTATTGACGACTTTAAAGAAGTAGTCTACGGTGCAGATAACGATTTTGCTAAGGGCAAGAAGGCAGACCTTATTCTGATGGAAGATAAATCTGCCGGTATCTCACTGATCCAAGAACTCCAGGGCTCTGGTGTACCGGTGCGTGGATACAACCCTGGCAGGGCGGACAAGGTGCAGCGATTAAATATCGTCGCGCCCCTGGTTGCTAAGGGTAAGGTGTTTATCCCAGAAGATCCAAAGATCAAGGGCGAGTTTGCTGACTGGGCAAAACGATTCTTGCGCCAAGTATGTTCGTTCCCAGAAGCAGGCGGGCATGATGACTATGTTGACTCACTATCACAAGCACTAAGGGTATTACGAGACTCTGGTTGGTTGCAGTTAGATTATCTACCAGCACGCAATTATGACTATGCTGATGATGACTATTCACGCAAGTTTGTCAACCCATACGCGCAATAGGGCGGATTGCCCGTTATTATTGCATTAATATTAATAGGACAGTTAAGCTGTCACCAAATTCTTAAGTTAAAATAATCTATGGCCCAAAACCCACAATTACCAATCCAAGCTGGTAGTAATCTCCCCGGATTAGACCGGGAAGAGGACATCCATGAGGCGCAAGACCAAGAAATGGAAATGGACGCCTATGAAGATGCGTTGGGTTTAGACCCAGATGAAGTAGAGCAAGAAGTCATTGAACTTGATGATGGCTCCGTTGTGGTAAATTTTACACCAAAAGAAAGCCCACAACAAAACCCAGAATTTTATGCTAACCTGGCAGAAGTCTTTGATGAAGATGTTTTGCAGATGTTGGCAGTTGAGTACCTGGACTATATCGACGTTGATCGTGAGTCTAGAGAACAACGAGACAAGCAGTACGAAGAAGGATTACGCCGTACCGGTTTAGGTAAGGACGCGCCTGGAGGAGCCACGTTCGACGGAGCTTCCAAAGTCGTTCACCCAGTTATGGCTGAGGCCTGCGTAGATTTCGCTGCGTCTTCATCCAAAGAATTATTGCCACCCGATGGAATTGTTAAGTCAAACATCAAGGGCACTGCAGATCGCGTCAAAGAAGAGATTGCTGAACGTAAAGTAAACTTTATGAACTGGCAGCTCACAGAACAAGTACCAGAGTTCCGTGACGAGATGGAGCAGTTACTTACCCAGTTACCGCTCGGTGGTTCTCAGTTCCTTAAATGGCGCTATGACGCAGAACAGCGTCGCCCAACATGCGAATGGGTGCCAATCGATAATATCTTGTTACCTTGGGCCTCTACCAATTTCTACACAGCAGGACGCGTAACTGAAGTACAAGACATCACAGAAGATGTGTTCTTACAACGTGTTGAAGCTGGAATCTATCGTGATATCGATAGTGAATATTCTTCTGATGCACCATTAAACGATCAGACCCAATCTGAAAAAGCAAACAATAAGATCGAAGGCAAGGATATGCCTTCTAAAAATATTGATGGCTTGCGTCGTATCTACGAAATTACTTGTTTTATTCGCCTAGATGATGATCCAGAAACTGATGGTAAACGTGCACCATACATTCTCACAATTGATGAGACAACAAGCAAAGTATTAGCACTCTACCGCAACTGGGAAGCTGGCGATGACAAACTTAAAAAGATGGACTGGTATGTCGAGTTCAAATTTATTCCCTGGCGTGGAGCTTACGCTATTGGATTGCCTCATCTTATTGGTGGCCTTTCTGCTGCTCTTACCGGGGCTCTGCGCGCTTTACTTGATGCTGCTCACATCAACAACAGCCAGACAATGCTTAAACTCAAGGGTGGACGCATTGGAGGACAGTCTGACAGAATAGAGCCAACTCAAGTTATTGAGATTGAGGGAGCACCTGGTGTTGATGACGTTCGCAAGATCGCGATGCCAATGCCATTTAACCAGCCATCTTCTGTGCTGTTTAATCTGCTTGGTTGGTTGACTGATGCCGCTAAAGGTGTTGTTACTACAGCCGAAGAAAAGATTGGCGAAGCAAACAACAACATGCCTGTTGGCACAGCGCAAGCGCTGATCGAACAAGGCGCCAAAGTATTCTCTAGCATTCACGCCCGTCTGCACCGCAGCCAGGCTAAATCTTTAATGATCGTCTCACGTATCAATCATTGGTACTTAGACGAGATGGACAACCAGTCTGGCGAAGAGATTAAAGTTCGTGACTTTGCGTATAACTCTGATGTACGCCCAGTATCCGATCCTAATATTTTCTCTGAGACACAACGTTTAGCACAAAACCAGGCACTGTTGCAGATGGCGTCATCCGCGCCCCCTGGCATGTTTGATATGCGTTCTGTTTATCGCCGCGTACTTGGACAGTTAAAAGTTCCAGCAATTGAAGAGATCCTGCCAAACCCAATGGGCGCGCATGAATCTAACCCAGCACTAGAAAACGTTTCAATGACCATGGGTCGTCCTGCAGCAGCATACCCAGATCAAGACCACATTGCTCACATCAAGGTTCACTTAGAATACGCAGAAAATCCAGCCTATGGTGGCAACCCTGTCATTGGTCCTGTATTTGCTCCTCATGCACTTGAGCACATTAAGCAACACTTGACACTGCATTATTTACAATCGATGCGTGCTTATGTGGCCCAGGCTTCTGGCGGCCACGATGTACTTGAATTGCACACAGAAAAACCATTGGATATTGAGGCACAACAAGCGTTGGCCCTGGCATCGCAGATGGTTGATGAAGATGCTAAGATGAACTTGTCTGGTTATGTACAACAAATCCAGGCCTTGGCAATGAAAGTACAACAAGCACAACAAGCTCAGATGCAGCAAGTTGCTATGAATGATCCTACTTCTGCTGCAATTATCAAAACATCGATGGCTGAGACAGAACGTAAGACACAAGAGTTCCAAGTTAAGATTCAATCTGACTTACAACAAGCACAACAAAGCTACCAACTCAAGGTTGCAGAACTGCAGCAGAAAGTGGCCGAGTTGCAAGCTAAGTATTCAACCCAGACCAATATCGACAACCAGCGTAATGCTACCGATATCGCGATGGCAAATATTAATAATGCAGCAAAAGAACGTGTCGCAGCCATTACGGCCGGTGCACAAATGGATCAGCAGCAGGCTCAGCTTGACCACGAACAGAACATGTCTGCCATGGAGGCTATTAAAGCATCCGATCAGGACATCCGTCAACATGGTCTAGCAGTACAGCAGCAGAATTTCCAATCACAGGCAGATCAAGTAGCACAGCAGGCAAAAGCACAACAACAAGCCGCATTAGCTCAACAGCAACATGAGCAACAATTGCAGCAACAAGCATTCCAGGCGCAAAACCAAGCATTACAGTCACAAGCCCCGGAACAACAAGCAGCACCACAACCACCCACTGAGGAACAATAATGGCAAAAGATGAATTAGGTTTTCGTCAAACCTACAAGCAAATGGGCAAACAAAGCTCCGGCGGCGGCCCAGAAGACAAAAATTTAGACGCTGGTAATTCTGGCTCACACCGCGACAACAACTGGAAGATTGGCGCAGCGCAAGCTAAGATGGCTAAACCTTCTAAAGTTGGTCCAGATAAGAATCTGAACGAAATCGGCGGCGGAAATTTCTACTAGTCGTTGGGGCGGATTTTTCGCTCCAATTGCATTAATATGAGTATGAAAGATATTTTAAGCGAGATTCTGCATAGAATCAAGACCGCACAATCTGAAATGACGGAGGCAATGGCTTCCGGCATTAATGTACATAGCTTTGATGGATATCAAAGACTTGTAGGTAAGCGAGAGGGTTTATCCGATGCCCTCGCGATTATTGATCAAATTTTATCGGAGGACGATGAAGACCTGTAGAGGTCATAGGAGCACTGCATAGTGTTTGATGTTAATCAAAAAGACGAACCAGATTTACGTACGGAGTTAGAGTGTTTTCCCGAAGTAGACCCTGGTGTTGATGTGGCTGGCGATCGAGTATTGGTGCAATTACGCCGAGAAAAGACAACCAGCAAAGGTGGAATCATCCTAGTGGATGAAACCAAACAAACCCTACGTTTTAACGAGACTGTAGCTAAAGTACGCCAGATTGGCCCCCTAGCATATAAGTCACCGGACACATTAGAGCCTTGGATTGAAGGCCCCTGGTGTAAAGAAGGTGATTTGGTTAGAACCATCAAGTACGGCGGTGACCGTTTTGTTATTAATCCTGATGATGGTGGCGCCCCAGTGGTGTTTATTACGCTTCAGGCACGTGAAATTATCTCTCGCATCCGCAATTTTGAGTATGCGCAGAAGATGAAGTCGTTTGTAGACTAATTTTGAAAGAAAATTATGGCAGAAAATGAAAAAGATATACCCGTTAAAGAGCAAGACGACGGAAGTGCACTGGTCGCATACGAATTAGAACCAGATCCTCTTGCTGATGCTGAAGAAAACGGCAAAAATAAGAAAAAGAAGGAAAAAGAAGTCGAAGATTCATCCGATAACGACGATGAAGATCACGGCGATGAGCAAGATGATGAAAATGATGGCGAAACGGAAGACGAGCGCGAGCAAATCCGTGAAGCCCGCAGAGAAGAACGCAGACTTAAGAAAGAATTAAAAAAGCAGCGTGATTTATCAGCACAAAATAAGATTAAAGCGCTTGAACGGCATAACGAAGAGTTAGCAAGACGCTTAGCTGCGGTCGAAAGTACCGCAACATCGTACCAATTTGCACAAATCGACAAGGCCATCGAAGATGAAGCCACTCGAGTCGAGTATGCGAAGATGAAGATGTTGCAGGCAGCCCAAAGCGGAGATGCAGCCGGTCAGGTAGATTTTTTAGAGCAATTAACAGAGGCTAAACAGCGTCTGCAACAGGCTCAGCATTACAAGAAACAACAACTCGAGTCAGCTAAGGCACCTAAGCAGAATGTGCCTAACGAAATCAGTACAGAAGTTCAACAAAACGCCACAAAATGGCTAAAAAAGAACTCCTGGTATGATCCACAGGCTCGAGACACAGATAGTAGAATTGCAAAGGTAATTGACCAAGAACTCGCTCAAGACGGATGGGATCCAAGTGACCCTGAGTACTGGGAAGAGTTAGATAATCGGTTATCAGCACGTCTGCCTCATCGATACACATCGAAAGGAGGCTCAACGAAGAAGCATAGTGGTCCAACAGCCTCTAGCCGAGTTGAAAGTAGCAGCGCCAAACCTGGCACAATCAGATTAAGCCCTGAGCGTGTACAGGCTATTAGAGACGCTGGTGCATGGGACGATGTTGAGAAACGAAACAAAATGATCCGTGCTTATGCACAGTATGATCGTAACAATAAAGGTTAATTATCATGGCAAATACAAGAATTAAACGTGACTTAGATGATCGCTTAGCCGATCGAGCACAAGAAGTAATGGAACGCGCAAATAACGCGAATCCAGAAGACATTGCACGTCGTGAACGCCTTGATGCGTTTAGAGACAAGTGGGCAAATAGTGCGTTGCCCGAGATTCCAGCGGGTACAATCCCTGGAATGCACTTGTGTTGGTTATCAACAACCAATACTTACGACAGTATCGACAAACGTATGGCATTGGGTTATGAGCCAGTTAAAGCTAGTGAATTAGGAATTAGCTTTGAAGGACTAGGCAAAATGAGCTCGGGCAAGTTTGAAGGCTGTGTTAGTTGTAACGAAATGGTTCTCTTCAAGTTACCAGAAGATGTCTACCAAGAAGTTATGCGTATGCTCCACCTCGAGGATCCTCTCGAGCACCAACGCAACATCACTGCACAAGTGCGTGGTGCTGCTGAGGGAAGTAAAGGTGGGCGTTCCGTACTCGAAGGTGGCCTTTTGGAAATGGAAAAAGATACCGCAAAAGCGAATAATAAAAACATTCGTTTCTCTTAACATTCTTCAAAAAACAAAGGAAATTAGACTATGTCTACAGTATTTCAACCCTTTGGTCTGAAGCCAGCTTACCACCCAAGTGGTTTAGATCGTTCTGTTCCTTTTGCTGGAACAAACAACTATAACCTCACCAGCACAACTGGTGGTGCGTACACAGCTCCTTACTCCCTCACCGGAGCTCAAGTAGCGTTTTACCAGTACACACCTGTGGCAATCACTTCAACAGGCCAATTAACAATTGCTAACCAAACTGCCGGTTCCGGTAAAGTATACGGTTCTTTCGACGGTGTAGAATACACAACCGCTGAAGGTCGTCGTACATTAGGTAAGTCAATTACTGCCGCTTCTTTAGCTGCTGCTACTCAAATCGTTTTCTGGATTTTCCAAGATCCAGCTTTGGTCTATGAGATCCAAGTTAACGGTTCTGCAAACGCAAACGCTATTGGCTCTGAGTACAACTTTGACACAACAGCAGGCTCATTGGTAACCGATGGTTACACAATTGGTACTGGTGGCGCTGGCTTCTCCACTACAGCTCTCTTGGCAACTCCAGTTGCTTCTGGCGCTCAAGGTCAAGTTCGCGTTGTTGGTCTCGGTCGTGAAGTAGCCTACCCACCCGGTTCAACTAACCAATGGTCTGATGCTTACACCATTGTTCAAGTTGTAATCGCCAACAACCAGTTCTCTGCTGCCGCAGTAGCAGTCTAATACGAAAGGAATAGCACATGGCAACCCCAATGCGCAGTACAGACTTTCGTGCGGTAGTCGAACCGATTATCAACGAAGTCTTTGATGGCGTTTATGAACAACGCGACGACGAGTGGAAAGGATTTGTAGAACAGATCCAAGGTATTCCACGTAACTACCATGAAGAAGTAATGCTCTTCGGTATGAACGCAGCTCCTGCAATGCCTGATGGCACTCCAGTTAGCTAC
>Ga0214219_1000933_pt1 | contig 10128 bp, 9 predicted proteins | sample TroBogypolimnion_26_FD_153057 | JGI IMG/M metagenome (GOLD analysis project Ga0214219, IMG submission 153057) | Freshwater microbial communities from Trout Bog Lake, WI - 25JUL2007 hypolimnion | ecosystem: Environmental > Aquatic > Freshwater > Lake > Hypolimnion/Profundal zone | place: Trout... | reverse complement strand
CACCGAGGCCCAGTCCAAGGCCGAGGCCGCCAGCGCCCACATCGACGCCTTCTGGAACGACGTGGTGCAGAACGTCTCCATCAAGGTCCCCACCGCCATCCACAACACGCTCAGCGACCTCAAGGAGACCCTGCGCTCCAAGATCCTGAGCCTCTTCTAGGAGGACCCTGCCATGGGCCAGATCGTCAACTTCGGGGTGGGCTTCCTAACGGCCATCGTGGGTTCCCAGCCCATCCCCATCGGCGTCCTGAAGGACGTCAGCATCGACATCAGCTACACCACCAAGAGCCTAATCGGCTCCAGCCAGTTCCCCTTGGACATCGCCAAGGCCGAGGGCAAGCTCACCGGGAAGGCGACCTTCGCCACCCTGAACAGCCTCCTGATGGCCCAGCTCACCAGCGGCGCCACCACGGCCGCGGGCAACGTCCAGGGCGTCTACCTGGAAGGTCCGGCCGCTCCCACCGCGAACAGCATCACCGCGGTCCATGGCGCCACCTACAAGCAGGACCTGGGCGTCTGGGACAACACCGCCCAGAAGTGGCTCACCTGGGTCGCCTCCGGCCCGGTCACCGGCCAGTATTCGGTGGTCACCACGACCGGCGTCTACACCTTCGCCGCCGCCGACTCCGCGCACCTGATGAGTCTCAACTACAGCTGGACCGTGGCCGCCACCGGCGTCACCGTCTCGCTGCAGAACCAGCTCATGGGCACGAACACCTACTTCCAGCTCGCCCTGTTCGAGAACTACAGCTCCAGCCCGATCGGCGGCCTCGCCGGCATCCTGCTGCCCAACGTGGTCTTCAACAAGATGGCGCTGGGATTCAAGAACAACGATTTCACCAGTGACCAGGTGGACTTCGAAGCCTGCCAGAACCTTTCCGGCCAGGTCTACGCCGCCTACACCAGCGTCTAGAAACTGAGGAGCCAGCATGGCCAGCATCAAGATTGATGGCATCGAAGTCCAACTGCCACCGCTTTCCTTCCGGGCGGTACGGAAGAACCGGGAGGTCATCGACGCGCTTGTCGGCGATGCCCCGGACCTCTACGCCCGGGCGGAGGTGAACATCGCCTTCCTGCGGCTCTCGGTTCCGGACGCCGACTTCGAGGGCGCCAGCCCAGCCGCGATCAAGGTTGCGGCCCAGGCCCTGCACACCGAGACCTTCTCCCGCCCGGAAGAAAGCGCCCCGGCTCCTCAGAACCCCTGAGCCTGGGCAGGATGACGGGGCTGATCGTCACGGCCACGGGGTGGACCATCCGCGAACTGGATGAAACCCCGTGGCCCGACGCGCTGGATCTCCTTGATTACTGGCTGGACTGCCCACCCGTCCATCTCATGGTCAAGGACTACATGGGCATCAAGGATCACAAGGATGAGGCACCCGTGAGCGTCACTCCTGAGCAGTTCATGGCGATGGCAAGAGGAGCGGGCCTGTGAGCGAGAAGGACAAGGAACTCCAGATCAAGTTCAGCGCCGACGTCAAAGGGCTGCTGACCGGCATGAAGGACAGCCAGGACGCCGTGAAGATGGCGACCGAGGGCATCAAGGGCGATCTGGGTTCAGCGATCGAAGCCTTCGAGAAGATGGGCAGCGTGGCGGTTTTCATGGGCGCCGCCGGGCTTGCGCTTGAGGCCCTGCATGGAGGATTCTCCTGGGTCAGCGAGGCCGTCACCAGCACGTTCGAGCTGGCCGAGGGATTCAAGAAACTGGGCTACGAGACCGGCGCCTCCCTGACGGAGATGAACCAGTACACCGCCGCCATCGAACTGTCCGGAGGCAGCACCGAGACCCTCCAGGGCCTCATGGTGGGCATGCAGCGCGGCATCAAGGCCAACAGCGAGGCCCTGATCGACAACGGCGTGGCGGCGAACAAGGCGGCCCTGCAGGGAATGACCTTCGAGCAGTACCTCACCCGGGTCCATGAGATCGCCGACGAGATGGCGACCCCGACCGAGCGTGAGCAGTTCCTGATCCTGGCCCTGGGCCGGGCCGGGGCGACCGCGGGCCCGATGCTGAACGAGTTCATCGAGAACATGAAGAAGGGCGAAGGCGCGCACATCATCACGCCCGAGTCCTTGAAGAACATGGAGGAGTCCAAGGAGTCCATCGGCCGGCTGAAGATCGCCCAGCAGGAGTACGCCGCTGAGGTCTCGGCCGAAGCCACGCCGATCGCCAACTTCTTCCGGGACCTGCACACCGCCTACCTGCAGGCCGAGATCGACCACCAGGCGATGCTGAAATACCAGCGGGAGGAACTCTCTGGCGCGAAGTACAATGAGGGCACCACCGACAAGGGCCGCGAGGAGATGCACGCCAAGGGCATGAGCGGCGGCGGAGAGGCCAAGAAGCACCTGATTGACCCGGAGGTCCTGAAGGCCGACGCGGCGGAGCGGATCGCCCTGGCGAAGGGCACGGCCGAGGAGATCGCCAAGGCCGCCCTGGATGGCATCCAGGTGCAGCTCAAGGCCGAGAAGAGCCTTGCCGACCAGGGGCAGATCAGCTTTGAGGAGCAGATCACTCTCGAGCGCCAGCACGCCGCCGAGGTCTTCCAGATCGCCCAGGACAGGGCCGCTAAAGAGGCCGCCCTTGAGGCCGGGAAGCCGCTGGAACTACAGAAGACCAATGCGGAGCTGGCGGCCGCCCAGCGCCAGTTCAACGCCACCACGTCTGACCTGGACAACCAGCAAGCCCAGATGCGGATCAACGTCGAGCGGGAGACCGATCGGGAGATGGCCAAGCTCCGGGACCAGGAGGCCAGGGAATCCGCCGCGGTGGCCAGGATCGCGGCCCACGAGCAGCTCGCGGCCTCGAAAGACGCCATCAACGAGCAGAAGCGGGACCTGGACCAGAAGGTCGCCTTTGGCCAGATCAGCGCCAAACAGGAGCTGGACCAGCGGATCGCCTTCATTCAGCAGGAGGAGGCCGCCACCAAGAAGCAGCTCTTGGACGAACTGACCGACCAGTCCCTGACTGTGGTCCAGAAGGCGAGCATCAACGCCCAGATTGTGGACCTCGAGCGCAAGACCACCGCCCAGATCAACGACATCAAGCGGGACGCGGCCCAGAAGCAGCACGACGCCGACATGGCGAACCTGCAGGGCATGGAGGCGGGCTGGAGCCAGGGCATCCAGAAGATGCTGGCGGGCCAGATGACCCTGAGCCAGGGGCTCAAGGCGGGGCTGGGTAGCATGGCCAACTACTGGGCCGACTACTGGATCAAGCAGGGGCTGGACGAGGTCAACCACCTGGCGATCAGCCTGGTGCGGCACCAGGCCACGGACGCCGCGAAGTCCGGCTCGGCCGCGAGCGCCGCCGCCGCCCAGACCACGGCCGCCGCCACCTCCACGGTGGTGATCGACAACGCCGCCGCCCTGAGTGCGATGGTGCGGATCGCCGACTCGGCCGCCGTGGCAGAGGCCGCCGCCTACGCCGCCTACATCGGCATCCCCATCGTCGGCCCGGAGCTGGCTTCGGCGGCTGCGGCTGCGGCGGGTGCGACCACGATGGGCTTCATGGGTGGGATCGCCCTGGCGAGCGCGGCGGGCGGCTGGGACCGGGTGCCCTCGGACCAGTTGGCGATGATCCACAAGAACGAGATGGTGCTGCCGGCCCCGCTGGCGCAGTCGGTGCGGGACATGGCCGGGGGCGGCGGTGTGGGTTCGACCGAGATCCACTTCCACGGCGTGACGGACGCGTCCTGGTGGTCGCACAACCAGGGCCAGATCATCGGCCAGGTGCGTGAAGCGATGCGGAACGGGAGGCTCAAGTGAGCAATCAGATCTTCCCGGCGCTGCCCGGCATCGGCATCGAGGTCAAGCGGACCCCGGTCTACGCCACGACCATCCAGACGGCGGCGAGTGGAAAGGAACTGCGGGCGTCCTGGTGGTCGTATCCGCGCTGGAACTACGAGATCCCCTTGAACTTCGCCAGGATGTCGGGGTTCTCTGCCCAGACGGTCTACGATGAGATGCAGTCGCTGGCGGGGATGTTCGCGGACCACCAGGGGCGGTGGGACTCGTTCCTGTTCACCGACCCGGCCGACAGCACGGTGAGCGGCATGGGCTTTGGGGTGGGCACCGGGTCGGCCACGACCTTCCAACTTCAGCGGACGCCCGGGGGGCAGTATCAGGACGCGCTGGGGTCCTGGCCGAACTACACGGTGCCCAGGACGAACCTGCTGACCTACTCGGCCCAGGTGGACCTCTGGACGCAGAGCGCGACCACCACCACGGCCAACGCTGCCCTGGCCCCGGACGGCACCCCGACCGCTGACAAGGTGGTTGAGGACGCCACCACCGCCTACCACTACGCCTCCGGGGCGGCCGTGGTGGTGTCGGGGACCACCTACACCGCCAGCGTCTACATCAAGGCGGCCGAGCGCACCTTCGTGGCCCTGGCGGCGCACGGGTTGGCGAACGGGACGGCGTTCTTCGACCTTACCAACGCTGTGGTTGGGGCGTGCGGCGCGAGCATCACGAACAGCACCATCACCCCGGCCGGGAACGGCTGGTATCGGTGCACGATCACCTACACGGCAGCGGCCGGAACCACCGGACTGGATGTGCTGCCCGAGCCCAACGGGACCGGCGGCTCCTATGCGGGCACGGTCGGGTATGGCGTCTACGCCTGGGGCGCCCAGATCGAGACGGGCACCACGGCGACCGAATACATCCCCACCACCAGCGCCGCCGTCACCTCCGCCCCGAGCTACTGGCCGGCAGCCGGCAGCGGCTTCGAGCCGATCCTCTACCCCAACCCCGCTAGCCTCCAGGTTTACCGCCAGGACTGGCAGGGGAACCAGTTGATGTATCAGACTCCGCGCACCAACTACCTCTTCCAGTCCGGAGCTTTGCAAACGTCACCTTGGGCCGTGGTCAATGCGACGATCACCGCGAATGCCACGACTGCCCCAGATGGCACGACCACGGCGGCCAAGGTGTGCGAAACGGCCACCACCGGCGTCCATTATGCAAATCAAGGGCAAGCTCTCCCCATTGGGTCCCTAGTCACCACCTCCGTCTATGTGAAGGCGGCAGACCGGACTTGGGTGGCGTCCGATGTGGCGAACAACGTCAATACGTGGGTGTGGTTCAATCTCGCCACCGGGACCATCGGGACGAAGCAGAGCGCGGTCCTGAACGCGACCATCACGCCGTGTGGGAATGGGTGGTTCCGAATTTCTGTTACCACTATCACCACGGCGACCACGGCGGGCCTCGATGTAATCACGACCACCGGGGACGGCACGCAGAGCTTCCTTGGGACCGCAGGGTATGGAGTCTATGCCTGGGGCGCACAACTTGAAGTGGGGGCCGTGGCAACCTCCTGCATCCCCACCACCACGACCGCCGTCACCGTCACCGACTACACCCTCTCGCTTGGCGTTGTCACCTTCGCCGTGGCCCCCCTGCTCAACGCCATCCTCACCTGGACCGGGTCCTTCTGGCGGCGGGTCAGATTTGATCAGGACTCGCTCACATTCGAGCAGATCGTGAACCTCGTCTGGAAGGGCGGCTCGATCAAACTGGCGAGCGTCAAATGAAGCCCACGACCGGATCCCTGAACACCCTGCTGCTCGGCGGCGGCCAGTTCCTGATGGCCGACCTCTACACGATCACCCTGAGCGGCGGCGGCAAGCTCTACTGGACCAGCGCGGACGTCCCCCTGTCCTGGGGCGGCAACACCTTCACCCCCGCCAACGACAACGGCACCCAGCCCATCCTCAAGCGCGGCACCATCCGGACCATGCGCGGCCTCGAGGTGCAGACCTGCGACCTGACCCTCTTCTGCGGCACCACCGCGCTCCTGGGCGGCCTCAACGCCAAGCTCCAGTGCATCAACGGCTACCTGGACAAGGCCACCATCCTGGTCCAGCGGGCCTTCCTGAGCACCTGGTCCTCGGTGGTCGGCGCGCCCTGCCTGTTCCTGGGCACCGTGGCCTCGGTTGATGTCGGTTCCATGCAGGTCGTCCTCCACGTCAAGAGCGTCCTGGAGCTGCTCAACCTCCAGCAGATGCCCCACGTCCTGCTCCAGCCGACCTGCGCGAACCTGATCTACGACGCTGGCTGCGGGGTCTCCAAGGCCGCCTACACCGTGACCGGCGTGGTGACGGCCACGGTGGTCCCCAGCGCCAACCAGTTCAGCATCGGCAACCCCCAGACGGCCGGCTACTATGTCGGCGGGGTGATCACCTTCACCAGCGGGGCCAACGCCGGGTTGTCCCGGGCCGTCCAGGCGTATGCTGGGAGCGGGACCGGGCTGATCACCACCTCCCTGCCGTTCCCCAACGTCCCCTCCTACGGCGACGCCTACAGCATCTACCCGGGCTGCTCCCGGAACCCCTCCCCGCCCGGTAACGGGCAGCTCGGGTGCCTCAATTTCGGCGTCACCACCGGTCCGAACTTCGTGATCGGCCAGCAGTACCAGATCCTGACCACGGGCGGCACGAGCTTCACCACCATCGGCGCCACGGCCAACACGGTCGGGGTCGTCTTCATCGCCACGGGCGTCGGGACGGGCATCACCGGCACCGCTAGCGGCAACTCGCCGCGCTTCCGGGGGTGCCCCGCCATCCCGCCACCGGCCACCGCCCTATGAGCGCCGCCGCCCGCGAGGCCGTCGTCCAGGAGGCCATGACCTGGCTCAGAACTCCCTATGCACATCACTCAAGAGTGAAGGGCGTGGGCGTGGACTGCGGGATGCTCCTGGCCGAGGTCTACGAGCGCGCCGGGGTGATGCCCCACTGCGACCCGGGCGAATACCCCAACGACTGGCACCTTCACCGCAGCGAGGAGCGGTATCTGGGCATCGTCCAGGAGCGGTCCCGCCCGGTCGAGGCCCCCGGCCCGGGCGACATCGTCCTTTTCCGGTGGGGCCGGTGCATCGCCCACGGCGGCATCGTCGTCCAGTGGCCGCTGATCATCCACAGCACGGCCGGGATCGGCGTCACCCTCGCCAACGTCGAGATGACCGAGCAACTGCACACCCGTCTGGCCGGGTTCTTTAGCCCCTGGAGCGAACATGATGGATAGCGGCGGTGCGGGGATCTCCTCCCCCAGTTACAACGGCATCCAGGTCCCGGCCTCGCAGTACGGGCTCCCGCTGCCCATCGTCTACGGAACCACCAAGATCTCCCCGAACCTCGTCTGGTATCGGGGCTTCAGCGCCCGGCAGTCCAGCACCGGGAAAGGCTTCGGCTCCCAGTCGGGCTCCTTCGGCTACTCGGCCGATGTGCAGCTCGTGCTCTGCGAGGGGCCGATCTCCTCGGTCCTGACCAGCTTCAACGGCACCACCCAGGTCACGAACCTCGGGGCGACCATGAGCATGGGCCCGCGGACCAACCCGATCTGGAGCTACATCACCTCGAACTACCCGCTGGATCAACAGATGACCTACAGCGGCATGGCCTGGGTGGGGATCCCCAACTGCCAGCTCACCAGCTCGGCCACGCTGCCCCTGCTGACCTTCGAGGTAAAGGCGATCTACGCCACGGTGGCCGACCCCTACTTCCCCAGCGCCATGGACGCCCGGCCCTGCAACATCATCGCCGACTTCCTGACCAACCCATACTACGGGGCCGGCTGGCCCAGCGCCTGGCTCGCCCCCTTGGCCCCTGCCACGGCCGCCAGCTACGACACCTACTGCACGGCCCTGGGCATCGCCATCTCACCGGCCTTCACCACCAGGCGCAGCGCCCTGGCCCACATCCAGGACATCCTGACCGCCTCCAACAGCGACATGATCCTCAGCGAAGTTTCCACCGGGGTCATGCAGATCAACGTCATCCCCTACGGGGACATGCCGGTCACCGCCAACGGCGTCACCTACACCCCGGCGACCACGCCGATCTACGCCCTTGGCTACGACGACTTCCTGGGGGTCGTGGACAACGAGGGCCGCCCCACCGGGAACGACGCGGTCACCACCAAGCGGGTCAGCCTCCAGGACACCTACAACACCATCCCCGTGCAGTTCCTGGATCGGCGGGCGTTCAACCCGGACGGGACCTCGAACAGCTACGCCGCCTCGCTGGTCCAGGTCTCCGAGCCGCTGGACGCCCAGGTCAACGGGACCAGGGTGGGCTCCAGCCTGACCCTGAACATGGTCACCCGCTCGGAGCTGGCCCTGCTGATCAGCCAGATCGCCGGCCAGCGCCAGGTGAACATCCGGAACCTCTACACCTTCCGGGTGGGCTGGCGCTACATCCTGCTCGAGCCCATGGACTTCATCTCCATCACCGATCCCAACCAGGGCCTCGCGGGGGTGATCTGCCGGATCGTCAGCATCGACTACCCGGACGAGGCCGGGGAGACCGAGGGCATGACCATCACCGCCGAGCAGTGGCCCTTTGGGACCGGCCACGCCGCCACCTACCAGGTCGCCAGCTCCTCCGGCGGCGGCCCGAACTTCAACGCCGCCCCAGGCAACACCTCCCCGGTCATCTTCAACGTCCCGGCCCTCTACTCCCAGTCGGGGCAGGCCGAGGTCATCATCGGCGCGGCCGGCGGCTCCATCTGGGGCGGCTGCCAGGTGTGGGTGAGCTACGACAATGCCACATACAGCCTCCTGGGCACGATCTCCAACTCCTGCCGGTGCGGGACGCTCGGGGCGACCCTGCCGACCTCGGCGACCTACAGCGACACCACCAACACCCTCCAGGCGGTCCAGGTCACCTCCAGCCAGCCGGCCCTGGTGAGCCTCAGCTCGGCGGTGGCTGCCGACCTCAACGGGATGCTCTGGGTGGATGGCGAGCTGATCGCCTACACCAACTCGGCCCTGGTGACCTCCGGGACCTACAACCTGACCAATCTGTTCCGGGGCTGCTACGGCACGACGATCTCCAGCCACGCCAGCGGCGCGAGCTGGTGTTTCCTGGACTCGGTGCCGCTCCAGTTCACCCTCCCCCAGTCGCGGAACGGCCTGCCGGTCTATTTCAAATTCCTGTCGTTCAACATCTTCGGGCAGAACATGCAGACCCTGGCCGGCGTCTCGGCGGTGACCTTCACCCCGTCGATCCCGAACTACCCGCAACCCATCAACGTGACCTGGACGGTGAGCTAATGTACCCAGTCAATGGCGACGGCGGCGGCAGTTCCTCGGGCGGATCCACCCCGGTCATCTACCAGTCCTGGACGCTCACCCTCAACTGGAGCCTCGCCCCGGGGTGCCCGAACCCGGACTATTTCGAGGTGGTCGCCTGGTGGATCCCCAACGCCTGGGTGGCCTCCCACGCCTACGCCTCGGGCGACGTGGTCCTGAACGGCGGGAACTGCTATCAGTGCACCGGCGCCGGGACCTCGGCCGGCTCGGGCGGCCCCACTGGCACAGGCTCGACCATCACCGACAACACCTGCACCTGGTCGTACCAGGGCGCGTCCGGGGCCAACAATTCCGCGTTCTGGCTGTTCAGCCCCAAGGCCAGCCCGGACGGGACCTTCCGGACGCTGGGGGTGATCTTCCAGGCGAGCACCACCCTCCCGGCGATCCAGGCCGCAGTGCGCTCGGTCTACCTGGGCGGCCAGACCGGGCCGGTGACGTTCAAGGCGTACATGAAGGGAGGCACCCCCATTGTCTAAGCTCCCGAGCCCCTGGACCACGGCAACCACCACTCCGGTCTCGGTGACCGGCGGCTCTCTGACCACCGGCGGCGGCAGCGGCATGGCGAACCCCATGACGGCGGTCGGCGACGTCATCATTGGCGGGACGGCCGGCTCCCCCGTCCGGAAGGCCCTGGGCGCGAACGGGACCTTTCTGGGCGTCTCGGGCGGCGTCCTGGGCTACTACACCCCATCGGCGGGCGCGGCGGCCTGGGGCAGCATCACCGGCACCCTGTCGAGCCAGAGCGACCTGAACACCGCCCTGGCCGGGAAACTGGGCACCAGCGCCCAGGCGGCCGACTCGGCGCACCTCAACAGCCAGCCGGCCTCCTACTACCAGGTGGCCTACACCATCCTCTCAACCCTGGGGGGGCTGCTCAATGCGGCTGGCGTCCTGACCAACAACGGCAGCGGTGGCCTCTCATGGGGCGCTGGATCTGCCTCATGGCCAGTCACTGGCACTCCCGCGATCATCACTGTGCTTGGCTCACTGGCCAACGCGGCTGGCGTCCTGACCAACAACGGCAGCGGCAC
>Ga0214219_1000927_pt1 | contig 10198 bp, 8 predicted proteins | sample TroBogypolimnion_26_FD_153057 | JGI IMG/M metagenome (GOLD analysis project Ga0214219, IMG submission 153057) | Freshwater microbial communities from Trout Bog Lake, WI - 25JUL2007 hypolimnion | ecosystem: Environmental > Aquatic > Freshwater > Lake > Hypolimnion/Profundal zone | place: Trout... | reverse complement strand
CTGCAGCATATCGCCCTCCAGGGTAGGATGCAGGATGGATCGCAGCGGGTGCATCGCCAGGTAGGTATCCCATATCCAGTCGTCGACGAAAAAATCGCGCGATGTGGCGTGCACCTGGTGGTCGTAGGCGCTGTAATAGTGCCCGTGCTCGTTGATGTTGATCATCCGCTCGTACTGTCTGTAGAGGGAGGTGTAAAATGTGCGGCGCTGCGCATCCGTTCCTCCCCTGACCTGAATCTGGTTCATCACTTTGGACCATTTTTCTTCTGCATTTTTCTTCACTCCGCTGAAATCCCAGGCGGGAATCTCGGCCTGAAGGTTGGCTTTGGCCTGCTCCCTGCTGATGAAGGAGATGGCGTATTTCAGTTCAATCACCTGTGGACTTCCTTCCCCGAAACGGATCCAGGCACCTGCCTTGACGGATGCCTCATTCTTTTTGGAATCCAACACCTGAAGGTCCAGCTTTCCGGCTTGACCGGCCTCACGGACCTCGCCGTAGACATAGGCCTTCATCCCCATAAACTCCTCCACTCCGGAAAAAGAGTTTCCTGTTCTCCCAGTCTCCGGGTCCTCCATTCCCCCCCTCTTTTCACGCATCTCCCAGCTACCCTGGTTGACGACCCTGAGTGCCAGGAATTTCTCCCCCTTACCGGGAAAGCTGAACCTGAAGTAACCGCATTTGGCCCCGGGAGTGAACTCCGTTTTGATGTTGTTGTCGACAAAATAGGTAGAATAGTAGAAAGGGCGGTTGATCTCCAGTTCGTGGTCGTAGGTTTGGCGCTGATTCCAGATGCCTGCTTCAGGAGTTCCCAGGTAGGGCATCACGCCGAAGAGCTCCCCCTTTCGGTGGGAGCAGATGGTGAGCGGGAAGAAGCTGATCTGGTCATCGAGGTAATCTGCCCTGACAGGATAGAATCTGACCATTTGATTGGGCAGTTGAACCGTCGGTCGGGTGGGTTGCAAGAGGATGCCCACATTGCCAATGGTTGGATCCACGTAGGAAAGGTTGGACGTCTGACCGAAGAGGTTCCCGCATGCCACTACCAGAAAGGCAAGTAAAACGAAAAACTTTCGATTTTTGATTTTCGGTTCTCTATTTGTCCCCAAGCTGAAATTTGCCGTTAATTTGAAAACCTGAAAATTTGAATATGAACGGAGATCTTGCATTTCCATATTCGAAAATCCAAAATCAAAAATCAAAAATCGGATGTTTTTCATAGTCGTTAATAGTTTTTACAAAAGTAGGTTGAATTCGTGTGATAATCAATCGTAAAAACCATCCGTTTGCGGAAACGGGTTCAAAAAAGTTGCTTATTTTAGCGGAGCAAAAGTGATCGGGGGGAAGAAAAGATATCCTATTCCAGTATAATCCCGGTTGTCTTGGAAATGCCTCACGCGATACTCATTTTATTACCAACAAATTAAATATTTTAACAAATGAAAAAAATCAGTTTTGTGTTTTTGATGACCCTGCTCACAGTTTTTGGATTTGCCGTACAACCCAGAGGGATGAACCAATCTGCCGGGAACAAGCCGAAAGCCGCTCAGCTCCCGCAGGAAAATCAACAGGACAATACCCTCTCCTCCAAGGAGCAAAAAGAGGGATGGAAACTTCTGTGGGATGGAAAAACCTTCAATGGCTGGGTAAGTAACAGAGACGGCGTCGTACCGCAAAAAGGATGGACCATCCGGAACAATGAATTAATTGTCGACCTCGGCGAAAACAAAGGCGGAGGAGATCTTGTCACCGAGAAGGAATTCAGGAATTTCATTCTCGAGGTTGACTTTATGCTTACTCCCGGTGCCAACAGCGGAATAAAATATTTCATTCAGGCCAACAAGGAAGGCAAAGGCTATAAAAACGTTGGATGTGAATACCAGGTACTGGACGATGTGTTGCATCCGGATGCAAAACTGGGTAATGATGGTGACCGTACACTGGCCTCACTCTATGATCTGATCCCTGCCATCAAAACCAAACCTTTCAAGGGTATCAACAAATGGAACCGAGCCCGCATCGAGGTGAATGGCGAAAAAGTAACCCATTTTCTAAACGGAACCAAAGTGGTCGAATATACCCGGGGAACACCCGAATGGAAAGCACTGGTAGCAACCAGCAAATTTGCGAAGGAAATTGGGTTCGGCGAATATCCTGCCGGACATTTGCTTTTGCAGGAGCACGGCAATGAGGTGCATTACAAGAATTTGAAGATCAAGGAGGTGAAATGAGGCTAAAAAGTGAAAAGTGATAAGTGAAAAGAGTTGGACTACCATACATTGCTCCCAGTTCATTATTTTTCACTTTTCACTTTTAGTTTTTCACTTTTTTAAACAACAAACAACTACTATTTAACCATGGAATCAAAAAACGATGTAAGCAGGCGCAACTTCATCTCGAACACGGCTTTGGGAACTGTTGCAACCTTGGGGGCAGCCAATTTGCTTCTCTCCTGTTCGGGTTCGGAAAAGAATTCTGCCAATGCGCCGGTGGCAGGTACTATGTCGGACATAGCTCCGGATGGCAAGGTTTTGCGGGCGGGATTGGTTGGATGCGGCGGCAGGGGTACCGGCGCGGCCATCAATTTTGTGGATGCAGGGCCGAATTTGCAGATCGTGGCTTTGGGGGATGTCTTTCAGGACAAGATGAACGAATCGCGGGCCCAGTTGAAAAAACAACGGAACATTGAAGTTCCTGACGAAAAATGTTTCGTCGGTTTTGACAGTTACCAAAAAGTTTTGGATGCCGGAGTCGACCTCGTGCTGTTGTGCACACCTCCCCATTTCCGGCCGGCCCATGTGGAGGCTGCCGTCAATGCCGGTAAACACATTTTTATGGAGAAACCCTGCGCCGTCGATCCGGTAGGTGCCCGCTCCATCCTGGTCTCCTCCAGAAAAGCCGAGCAGATGGGTTTGTCGATTGTGAGCGGCACCATTCGCCGGGTTCAAAAGGATTACGTCGAAACGCACCGCAGGGTGGCAGCCGGGGAGATTGGCCAGATCGTGAGTGCGCACGTGGTGCGCAACGGGGGATCTTTGTGGGTCAAGAAAAGAAGGCCCGAATGGACGGACATGGAATACATGCTCCGAAACTGGGAGAATTTCTGCTGGCTGTCTGGCGATCACATCGTGGAGCAGTTTATCCACGAAGTGGACGTCATGAACTGGCACATCGGGAAAAATCCTGTCAAATGCATGGCCTGGGGCGGTCGCCAGCGACGGATCACAGGCGATCAGTACGATTTTTTCAGCGTGGAATATGTGTATGACAACGGCATGCAGGCCCATTGTGCCGCCCGTCAGGTGAGCGGATGCAGTAACCTGAAACGCGAAATTATCGTGGGAACCAATGGCTATGCCGATTGCAACGGAACCCTTTTCCACCCGGATGGCACCGTGATGTGGAAATATCCCTATCCCAAGGAGGGGGATACCGATCTGACCTGGAAGGTGAAGGATCCCTATGTGCAGGAGCACGTCAACCTGGTGACTGCCATCCGGACCGGGAAGCGTTTCAGCGATGCAGAGGCACAGGTCAATTCGACCCTCGTGACAATGATGGGCAGGATTGCTGCCTATACCGGCAAGGATGTGACCTGGGAGGAGATGCTCAACTCCGGACTATCCCTTGGACCAAAAACGTACGCCTTCGGTCCGGTACCGAATATTCCTGAGGTGATTCCCGTAATCGGGATCGAAGCAGTACCGTCGTAAGGTGGACCAGGAAGACCCGGAAGATGAGAGGGGAAGAAGTGAAGAACTGAGAGTTGAGAGTGGCACCGGTAGAGACGTTGCATGCAACGTCCGGAACCCTATTGCTGGTAAACTCAGGAAATTAAAAGTACAAGAAAATGGGAATGGGCATACCATTTCAAAATGTAAACCAGGATCAAAATGAAACGAAGGGAATTTGCCGGAAAAACTGTCGCTGCTTCGCTGGGATTGCTGGCCACTCCATATTTGGGCATTGGCCAATCCGAAGCACCTCCTTCCATATCCATCAAAAAAGGGATCATGTGGGGCAACATCGGTTTTGGCACCTCGATACTGGAGAAATTTCAGGCGGCAAAGGCAGCCGGCTTCGACGGGGTGGAGGTGATGAGCCACCTGAACCGTGAGGAGGTACTTCAGGCCAAAGCGCTGACCGGTCTGCCCGTTCCATCTGTCTGCGGTTCTATGCATGGAAAATTTCCGCTGTCGGATCCAGATCCAAAAGTTAGGGCACAGGGACTGGAAGCCCTGAAGCTGACCATCGAGGATGCCAAAATTTACGGAGCGGATACCATCTTGTTCGTTCCCGGCAGGGTGAGCGAAACAGTGGCCTATGATGAATGTTGGGACCGATCGGCTGCAGAACTGCAAAGTGTGGTTCCGTTCGCAGAAAAAATGGGCATCACCATCGCCATCGAAAATGTATGGAACAACTTTCTGCTATCTCCGCTTGAAATGGCCAGGTACGTGGATCAGTTCAATTCCGGTTTTGTCCGTTCCTACTTCGATTGCGGAAATGTACTGGTGATCGGATGGCCGGAACAGTGGATCAAAATTTTGGGAAAACGGATTGCCCGGGTCCACATCAAGGAGTACAGCCGGAAGATAGCCGACAAGCAGGGTAAATGGGCGGGATTCGGCGTGGCATTGCAGGAGGGTGACAACAACTGGCCCGCCATCGTGAAAGCCTTCAATGAAGTAGGTTACCACAGTTGGGCCACCATCGAGCAACCAGGCGGCGATACCCCCGAAGGGTTGAAGGAGCTTTGTCATCGTCTCTCCAATATCCTCGGACAAAAATCATGAGAAGTTATTTTACAGGGATGGAAAGCCCATTGGGCAGACTCGCACTTGTTTCCAGCGAATCGCATCTGAAGGCCTTGTCCTTTAGCGAAGAACTAATTGAGGAGTCCGAGACACTGCCTGAAATATTGCGAAAGACCATCCGTCAGTTGGAAGAATATTTTGCCGGAACCCGTTTTGAATTTGACCTGAACCTGGATCCGGAAGGCACAGAATTTCAAAAAACCGTTTGGCAATTGCTGTTGAAGGTCCCTTTTGGCACCACAAAAAGCTACCGCGATCTGGCCCTGGAATCGGGATCCGTTTTGAACACACGTGCCGTTGGTACGGCCAATGGCAAGAATCCGATCGCCATCATCATTCCTTGTCACAGGATCATAGGCAGCGACGGGAAGTTGGTTGGCTATGCCGGAGGATTGGAACGAAAGAAGTGGCTCCTCCTGCACGAAGCAATACGCACGAATGATGGCAGATTATTCTAGAAATTGAACTTTCAATTTTCGATTTTGGGGAAGGAACTCCTTAAATTTTGCGGAACTTATCTTTCGGTGAAGATTCTCGGTCCGACCGGATGGATCAGTCCGGGATCATTGGCCAAAGGATTCCGGATGGTGGGGGCAATGGGGAACCCATTCATCCATTCAGCCGGATAGGGTCTCATCAGGGCGGCAAGTTCTTCGGGGGAAGCCCCCCCTGAGAGCCATTTAGATTCATCTTCCCTTTGCAGGATAACTGGCATCCGGGAATAAGGCAGCCGGGCAATAAGCCTGTTGGAGTAGGTGGTCACAATGGCAAAGGAACAGATCGACTCATCCGAGTCTGGATTGATCCACACATCCCATATTCCTGCCAGGGCAAATGGCCGTATCTTATTTCGAAGATAGATCAGGTAGGGCCGTTGAATCTTTTCATCCGTTGTTCCCACGATGTAGGCATCTGCAGGCACCAGACACCGTTGAGCGAGTATCGGCTTGCGAAAGGCAGGGGTCGTAAAGATGCCCATTTCACCGGCAAACCCCGGATCGTTGGTCGGATTGTTCTCTCCTTCAGAACGGGCTTCTGTCAACGGGACAGGTTTGACTGCATGGAAAGGGATGAGCCCGAAGTGAAACATTTGAATTTCGTGCGGCTGCTGCCCGGTGATGACAGGGGTTCTTTTTCCGGGAGAGATGTTATAGGAGGGCTGCAGGCTGGTTTCCACCGGAAGTTCAGCCCGAAAACGCTCCCTGAGGGAATTGGCATCCTGTATCAACATGAATCTTCCGCACATGGAAGGGGAAGTGACTAGTGTGACTAAAGTACTTCTTGGTAACTTAAGTTGACTAACAAAGCTTTTTTGTAACTTTAGCCAATCTAGTCATTCTAGTTACTTTAGTCACTTCTGAATAGTAAATATATAGATAAAATGATGAAAACCAAAACAATTCTGATGGGTTTATTAATCTTGACGCTGTTTTCTTCCTTTGGCGAAGGGAAAACCGTTGGTGAAAAGAGGGCATTTACCGGAGCAAAAGGTGAAGTTAAATTGATTACCCTTGATCCGGGACATTTTCACGCCGCCCTGGTGCAAAAGAAAATGTACGACCAGGTAAATCCCGAAGTCCAGGTCTATGCACCGGAAGGTCAGGATGTAAATGAGCATCTGAAAAAGATTGATGGATACAACGGCCGGAAAGAAGATCCGACTAGCTGGAAGGAGGTGGTCTACAGGGGATCCGACTATTTCGAAAAAATGCTGTCTGAAAAAAAGGGCAATGTGGTGGTATTGGCCGGCAATAACCGGATAAAAACCGATTACATCAAAAAATCCGTAGAAGCCGGATTGAATGTGCTTGCCGATAAACCGATGGTCATCTCTCCCGAAAATTTCCCCATGCTTGAAGCCTCCTTCCAAATTGCAGCAAAGAAGGGGGTTGTTCTCTTTGATATCATGACCGAAAGGCACGAAATTACCACCATGGTGCAGAAGGAGTTATCCTGTAACCGGGCACTTTTCGGAACCCTTCTTCCCGGAACACCGGATAAGCCCGGCGTTGAAATTCTGAGCGTTCACTACTTCTACAAGAGTGTCTCAGGATCACCACTGGTTCGTCCGGCCTGGTTCTTTGATGTGAACCAGCAGGGAGAAGGCATTGTGGATGTGGCCACACATTTGGTGGACCTGGTGCAGTGGATCTGTTTCCCGAATGTAGTCCTGCAAAAATCGGATATCGCGATGCTGCAGGGAAAACACTGGCCAACCCTGCTGACGCTGGAGGAGTTTAAGGCCGTAACACAGCTCGACCATTTCCCGGACTATCTATCCACGGTAGTGAAGGAAGGAAAACTGGAAGAATATGCCAACGGATCGATGCTATACAAAATCAAGGGTGTTCACGCCAAAGTGACGGCAGAATGGCGCTACAAGGCACCCGAAGGTTCCGGGGATACGCACTATGCTTTGCTGCGCGGCTCAAAGGCCACGCTTGAGATCAGGCAAGGCGAGGCAGAAAAATATTTGCCGACTTTGTATGTCAGGGCCAATCAGGGCACCAACCTGACAGCCTTCGCCTCCGAACTCGAAAATGCAGTACTGAAAAATAGTGCCCACAAGGGTTTGACCCTTGAAAAGCTGGACCCCCAAAGTTGGAAAGTTGTGATCCCCGATTCCTACAAGGTGGGACACGAGGCCCATTTCAGCCAGGTGACGGAGGAGTACCTTGGTTATTTGCAGTCCGGCAAGTTGCCTGTCTGGGAGGTTCCAAACATGATTGTCAAATATTACACCACCACAGAGGCACTGAAACTGGCCAGAAAAAAATGAGAGAAGCATGAGGAGTGATGATGGAAGAATTGAGAACAAGGAGAGGTAATATTTTTATTTTATCATAAAGAAATACAAGTACCTGGCTTTCCCTTTTCACTCTTCACGCTTCATTCTTCACGCTTCATTCTCCATTTTTTTCTCCTATCTTTGTGCCAAACCACAATTGTATCACACCATGAAGGGTATCATTCTGGCAGGAGGATCAGGTTCGCGCCTGCACCCCATCACCCTGGGAACTTCCAAGCAATTGCTTCCGATTTATGACAAACCAATGATCTATTATCCGATGTCGGTGCTTATGCTCGCAGGCATTCGGGAGATCCTGATTATCACAACACCCGAAGAGCAAGCCGCCTTCATCAGGTTACTGGGAAACGGTTCCCAATTTGGCGTTGAACTTCAATATGTCGTTCAGCCTTCACCCGACGGACTGGCCCAGGCATTTATCCTCGGCGAAAAATTCATAGGTTCCGACGATGTCTGTCTGGTGCTGGGCGACAACATCTTCTACGGCCACGGCTTCACGGAGCTGCTCGGCAAAGCGGTAGAACAGGTGAAAGTCTCCCGTAAGGCAACGGTATTTGGTTATTGGGTCACAGACCCCGAGCGCTACGGAGTCTGTACTTTCGATGCCAATGAAAACGTCACCTCCATCGAGGAGAAACCGGAGAAACCCAAATCCAACTATGCCGTCATCGGACTCTATTTCTATCCCAATTCGGTCATCGATGTGGCCAAAAACATCAAGCCATCTGCCCGCGGCGAACTGGAAATCACCACCGTCAACCAGCAATACCTCGACAACAAGGCTCTGAAAGTTGAACTGATGGGCCGTGGGTACGCCTGGCTCGATACCGGCACGCACGAATCCCTGCTGGAGGCCGGCTCCTTTATCGCAACCATCGAAAAACGGACCGGACTCAAAGTCGCCTGTCTCGAAGAGATTGCCTTCCGCAACAAATGGATCACTGCAGGGCAACTCACGACCCAGGGAAACTCGCTGCGTAAAAATCAATACGGCCAATACCTGCTTGGACTCGTGTCAGAAAGTAATAGATAGATCTGCAATTGCGGTCCCGCTATCCAAAATCGAAACTCCAAAATCGAAAATTTTTCAATGAATTTCCTATCAACAAATTTTGAAGGCCTTTATCTAATAGAACCAAAGGTCTTTGGCGATGAAAGGGGTTATTTCTTCGAATCTTTCAATGAGCCAGAATTCGAAAATACCATAGGATCAGTCCAATTTATTCAGGACAACGAATCCAAATCCGGTTACGGTGTGCTGCGTGGACTGCATTTTCAGAAACCTCCCTTTACCCAGGCCAAACTGGTGCGCTGCATCACCGGAAAAATCCTGGATGTGGTGGTAGATCTCCGCAGGGATTCTGCAACCTACAAGCACCTCTTCTCGGTCGAGCTCTCGGAAGGCAACAAACATCAACTTTTTATCCCGCGGGGATTTGCCCACGGCTTCGTTGTATTAAGTCCGGAGGCCATTTTCGCCTACAAAGTCGACCAGCCATATGCCCCGGACTACGATTGCGGTATCCGGTTTGATGACCCCGAACTACTGATTGACTGGAAATTACCGAAGGAAGTTTTAAAATTGTCAGAAAAAGATTTGAGATTGCCTTTCTTTTCTGAAACCAGCCTCCCCCTTTTTGTGTAGAATAGGAGAATTTTAGATTTTTTATTATTCTTGATCCGTTTAAGTTAAAAAACCTGCGAAGACCCTAAAAAAATCAGTCGTTTTGGAGTTCGTCAGATTGTTTAACTTAATTTTTTTGTATCTTACCATGCCCGCTTGGTTACACACTGTGACTGAGGAGGCGAAGCTATATAGAATTGGCACATTAAGTCCATGAAGTGTCCAATCTTGCGGTTAGTTTAAAAAGCAAAAACATTATTGCCGGTCAAACGTCATATACATAAGAAATAATAACAAAAACCCATTTCATCAGGTTATGAAAAAGTTATCCTCCGTAAAAATCCTCCTGCTCTTCATCTTACTGGGACTTTTGGTCCCCCCGATGGCCAATGCCCAATTGAGACCCTCACCCGCTATCATGGCCCAAATAAACGCCGAGTTGCAAAAACGAGGATTGACGGAGGCAGAGGTAAGAGTCAGGTTAATTCAAAAAGGGATTGATGTGGAAAACATCCCCATCGATCAGCTGCCGAAATACAAAGACCAAATCATTGCCACACTGGATGAACTTCAGGCAGAAAAAGCTGCCAAAAATGCGGCATTGCAACAACCGGGTGTCGCTCCGGGACCTGTTCAGGCCCTGCCACAAGGTGCTGTCACAGCCCCAAACGGAGCTCAGGTGGTTGGGATAGTACCTGCCCAAACCGTTATGCCTAACAATGTGGTGGCGACCGATACGATCTCGAAGGTGGCTGGTAAAACCGTACAACCGGTAACCACCCCCCAGGAGGCAGCCGCAGAGGCTGGGCAAAGGGTGATCCAGAAGGACGAAGCAAAAAAGGGTGGCGGGGCAAACATTTATGGTCACTCCCTCTTTACAGACAAATCGCTGGATGTTTTCAGAACTTCAGATGGAGCGCAGGCTCCCGACACCTATGTTTTGGGAGAGG
>Ga0214219_1000901_pt1 | contig 10426 bp, 18 predicted proteins | sample TroBogypolimnion_26_FD_153057 | JGI IMG/M metagenome (GOLD analysis project Ga0214219, IMG submission 153057) | Freshwater microbial communities from Trout Bog Lake, WI - 25JUL2007 hypolimnion | ecosystem: Environmental > Aquatic > Freshwater > Lake > Hypolimnion/Profundal zone | place: Trout... | reverse complement strand
CCCAGCCATACCATGAAGCATTAAATTTTTCTGATTGAATGATTGGTATGTTAATTTTTGATTTGCTGTTAGTGGATCAAAATGTTTGAGGCTTAAATTATTTCGCTGAACGCTTTCTTCCTGACCTTGACCTTGTTGACGCTGAACTCGTTTTTGTTTTCTTGTCAGTCTTTCAGTTGCCATTGTTTTCTTCTTTTAAAATGTGTTAATTGTACTCCCAAAAAGTCCCTTGGAATTGCCTTTCTTCATATTCTTTAGCAAGTCACGGAAACCTTCATCAGGTTTTTTCATTCCTCTACCAGAAGAGAGAGCGGGTGCACCATTAACGAGTTGAGTTATATGTGAATTAGTTTTCAAATACTCATCTAGAGCCGTGATACTCATAAACTCCACGTGCTCCTCACCAGTTTCATTATTAAGAAATTTGTATGTTGGCATTATAGATCTTCTTCCTCAAAGGTAGAATATTTTTTTTCAAATCCAATTTCGTCTTCTTCGTCTTCTTCGTCTTCTAAGAGAGCTGAAATGTCCCTGGTGCGGAGGGCACGTTCAACTCTCTTTTGATTTTTCTTCTCAAGGTAATTACTACGCTGATCAGAAACTTCTTCTTCGTCATCATAAGACCAATCGTTCTTACGAAACTTCTTAAAGGCAGACTTACTCATTATCCAATCAATCCTGGGTATGCTTCTGCAACAATATCAGCGGTAATTCCCTTCCAAGGCAATTTCTTATCCTTAATAGCACAAAGGAGTTTTGCATCAGAAGGTGTGACGGTTTCTAGCATCTCAACAAACATTGCTTCTCTCTTGAGTTGCTTCAATCCTGGGTTGCCACCTTCAACGAAATGAACGAGTTTGCGAGCATCATGGATCAAAACATTTTCTTGATCTACAAGATCATTTGGCTTATACGGAGGATCACCTTCTGGGAGAAGCCACTTGATACGAGGATCAAAAGCTCCCTGAAGAATTGTCTTAATTACAAAATGATCGTTTTCCCTTAGAACTCGAATCTTGTCTTCTCTTGATTTGAATTTAGATACATTATGTAGAAATTCAGAAATACCAATTCTCGTAGCCATTAAAAATCTCCAATCGATTCCATTAAATTTTTAAGTTTGTTAGCAATAAAATAATTAAACAGTTTGTCGCGACCTTTGTCGTTTTGTGAATTGTAAGAATCTAGGATATTTTCCTTGACATTTACAGGTATCATACTTAGGTCAATCAAATTTTTATTACGAGCATAATTGCGAGCCAAAGGATGATCGAATTTACCATCAAGTCCAAGCTCTATCAATGAATCGATCTTTTTTTGAGTCAGAGGCTTTTGGCGCTCCCCAACAACAAAGCAATTATCAGGAGAAAGTATGTTAGGAACGCCATCGCCGCTGTCTCCCTTAAGAATATGTTCCATCAAATATTGACTAGGGTTTGCATGTTGAATACATTTCTTACGTACAGGGTCATACTGCTTAACATTATCATACTTATGAAGCTGAATAAAGTCTTTATCGCCAGACAAAATTAGAAACCCTTCTGGTGCGATAACGTCATTAACAAGAGTCGCAATGATGTCATCCGCCTCAGCAGATTCAATATCAATAACCTTGTAGGGGAAATATTCTTTAAGCTCAGCACGGATCTTGTTCATGCATTCGAAAATAGCCTTCCAATCCAATTCTGACTTTGCTTGGCTCTTTTTACGGTTCGCCTTATAATAGGGAAACAGCTGCTTACGCCAGTAGTTAGTGTTATCACATGCGATAACAATCTCACCATAATCTTCAGAAAATTTTGACTTATACGAACGAAGAGAATTTAACACCATATGTCGAACCATATTCTCTTCGATCTTAGCATTTGTATGGTTACCAATTTGCATCATCAAATTGGACAACATCACTTGAGACAAATCAACAATAATCATATTATATCAGCTTTCAGCTGTCCCTTTCTCTACATTCTTAAATTCGATACTAAGTTTTTTCACTAGACTAAAAACACCCTTATTCGATAGATCTGGTTCGAATATACCGTCAGATATTTGTTGGAAAGGATGATCAATATCATGATGTTTGCAAAGCAAAGATCTAATAGCCTCTACCATAAATGCAGCATCCTTGATGTTTGGATCATCCAAACCTTCTTCATCTTCGTCCATAGTACCAAAATCAAAACCAGCAGATTCTAGATATGAAAACATTAATGGTATAACCGTCGCTAATGTTTCATTGATATGGTGATTTTTAATTTGACTGATTCTATAATCAACCTCTTCTAGATCTACTGGAATAGGATTTTGATTATGTTTAGGAAACGGTATAACGTTATCCATCGAGTTACCTTTGTTAAACTGACTCTGTTTTATTTATATATCTCACGTTCTGTAAATAAATCTTCCTTCGTCACGGTTCTTAAGAGTACCAGCGGTTTTCTTAGAAATTAGTGATTGCATCAAATTCATCCATTCACCCTGACGACGATCCCAATTGAAACGAATATCTGCATAAGATTTAATAAACCTCAATTCAGTTTCAATATTTTTAGAACGAACTGCATCAATAGCATCTTGCAAAACTAGAGCAAAACGGTTTGCATGAATATTAATATCTTCGTCAAATTGATACATACGTGTAAGACCGCCACTTGTATCCCAGAGAGCACCAAGATTGCTATGAACACATACAGTACGGGCGGACATAGCTTCCATCAAACTTATACAAGAAGATTCTGTCCAAATAGAAGGATATGCATAAATATGAGCTTTTTTCAAAGCTTGTCGAACAACATCATTTTTTTGATAACCATGATAATTAATTTGTGAATGGTCGATACAACGATCGAACAATTCTTTATACTGAGCGTCACGATCTCCCCAACCATACATATTAAAACTTGAATAGACATCAAGCTTGATATTCTTATCTTCATCAGCTAAACGTTCAAACACAGGAATAAGAAGCTCAAGGCCACGATGAGGTGTAGTGTGATAGATAAGATTTACAGCATCATCCGGATTTGGTTTTTCAACAAGTTCAAAAGGCTCAATAGCATTACAAAGAGTAATACACTTCCAATAAGGAATATTAAAAGCACGTTGAAAAACAGTTTGCTGCCAAGAGGAATTGAATACAAGCATATCAAAATTTTTCCAACCATTATTCTTCAATGGTTCGATAGCATTAGGATCTTCTGGTAGATCCTGATGCCAATAAATTTTAATAAGATCAGGATTAAGAGGTTCCTGAATACGAGATACGAAAATTTGAAACTGATCGGTCAACTCTTTTGGGAGCCGCTCGATCAGCTTGTACTTCATCAATTCACTACCGCCCATCGCCTTGGCGCTAAGATTATCTATTGCTAGAGGCATATTCTTTTTTCCACTGTTTAATATGATCAATTACGTTTTTGGTTGAGTTCCAATCTGGAACATTTGGCATACTTAGAGTTGTATGAAGTTCGTATGGTCTCTTATCAAGTTGATACTCGATAGGATGGTTAAAGGCATCAGCAATTTCCTGGATTGAATAATTTTGACCTGTACCAATATGGAATACTCTGTTCATATCATTCTTTTTGAGAATAATTTCAAGAGCATCAATTGTATCGTCAATATGAGTGAAATCGCGACGACGATCTGGACCATACACGGGTAGTGCAAGTCCTTCTTCAACCTTCTGTTTGAATTTACGAATGACTGTGGTGTATTCACCCAAATCCTTCTCTCTCATCGAACCATAGACATTATAAAACTTTACGATAGAAAAGTCAATGCCAAAATGCATGTTATACAGATATAAAATATCGTCACACACCTTTTTAGAAAAAGTGTATGGATTATTAAACTTGTCTGTAAATTCTGTTGTCGAAGATGACGCATAATATAGCTTACCAGAGGGATTAGTTTCTCTCATATATTCGAGAATGGCAATGGTACTCTGGTAGTTATTGAGCAATGTTTCTTCTGGATAATCGAACGACATAGAAATTCTAGCATTGTTAGCCAGATGATAAATTACATCATATGTTTTTGTCGATTCTTTACAATAGGTAACAACATCTGTGATGTGATACCTAACGTTTTCATTATCTACCTTCCATCTAGCGTCGCCTGTGGAAAGATCGTCAACAACATCAACTGAATGATCCTGCATCAATCTTTCCACAAGAAAACTACCAATGAAACCTAGACCACCTGTTACAAGAATACGCATCAACTACGCTCTGTCTCAGTTGCCTTGGCATTAAGATAATTCATTACGTTCTCAGGAGATGAAAGACCATATGGATCTTGCTCTGCATTATCCTGATAACCTGCTTCTTCAAACATGGCTTCGATAATACCATCATCGACGATCATAGCATATCGCCACGAACGGGAACCAAAACCAAGATTGTGTTTACGAACAAGCATACCAAACTTGGATGTAAACTCGCCATTACCGTCAGGAATAACCTTGATGTTTTTAATTTCCTGATGCTTCGCCCATGCGTTCATAACAAAAGCATCGTTCACTGACATACAATAAATTTCATCAATGCCATGAACTTCCTGAAACTCATTATACATCTGTTCGAAGCCAGGAAGCTGGAATGTAGAACAAGTAGGAGTAAATGCACCAGGAAGCGAGAAAAGAATTACTCTCTTACCAGCAAAATAGTCGGCAGTTGTCATATCCTGCCAACGATAAGGATTTGGTCCTTCAATAGACTCATCACGAACACGAGTCTTGAACGTCACATCAGGAACACGAGTACCGACATAATTAACAACATAATCAACCATAACAAATTTCCTTATTACTGTACAGCAGTTTCTTCTTCAAGAGAAGGAGCCTGACGCTCAAGATATGCAGTGTTGAACTTCTGGAACTTAAATGCAGATGCAGCAATATCAATTGCCTTCTGAGGATCGAATGGCTTGCAAGAGAAAACATCAAGATACATAGTATCATTTTCTTCAACAAAATGAGCGCAGATGTTTGAAGTTTCAATAAGCTGAACAAGAGTATAACCAGCTTTGTTTCCGCTCCCAAAATTAACAACCTGAGGTTCACCATAAGCGACCATATCAATTCCTTCTACCAATCGCTTGGCAAAATCTGCAATAACATTTGGATCAGTAATGTCTTCATGAGAGCAACCTGAACAATCCAAAATAAGATGATACCCCCAATATGCCATATTATTCCCCCTTCAAAGATTTAGATTTGTGGATAAATTGAAACTTCTTTTCCTCTGGCCAATCTTTGAGATAATCATTATCTTCGTGAAAGAGGCGCAGATATTCTTCTTTATTAATTTCTCGGTGAGAAATATCCATCTCACCAAGATGACATTGACTCATCTCTTCAACAGTTCCGGGAACAAGAACAACGTCTTCTACTGCCCAGATATTATCGGCATCGTCAGGAAGTTCAACAACATAACGATGCCGAAACTGTGAAAGAGTTTCTACCAAAACCAATTTAGTCATTTCTAGAAATCAGCCGGAGCTGCCTCAACATATTCAATTGAATCCATACGGAACGAACGCCAGCCGCCTTGATCCATATCCCACACAACAATAGTGTTAAGATTTTCAGGCTTCTTATGTTCAGAAATAAGATGATTCTTATCAGTGTTTGCAGGAAGATGCCTACCCATCAAAGTACAACGCATCGTACGCTTCTCACCATTAACCTTAGTGAAGGTTACTTTAATAACCTGCTCTTGAAGATCCTTCAAGAGTACATCACGTTCATACATATTCTAATCCTCACTCATTAAGCAATTTAGCTGTGGAAGTTGTTTGTTCGGCAAGCATGGTTTTAAGCTGTGTAAACCCACCAATGTTGAAACCATCTACAACAATGACAGGAAACGATTTAGCAGAAGGAAACATTTCCAAAAGATTTTCTCTTGAGAAATCTTCATCAAGTTTCATTTCTTGAAACTGAATATTCTTCGAAGCCAAAAGAACTTTCGCTTGACTGCAATAAAAACATTCTTGTTTTGTATATAGTGTAACTTTCATCCTAGCATTGTCTCCCAATAAAGTTTTACATCTGCTTCGTTGAGAGGATCGAAATCAAGTTCTATCATATCCTTCATAACAAGCAGTTCGAGTTCACTGTACATTTCAATCTCCATTCTATCATCATTATATATGGTATTTGTCAAATAGTCAATACCAATGTCGCACCACACCTGCTATAATCACAATATTTGTGATGACGTAACAAGATACTATAGCGGTTCTAATCAAGGCAATTACATCCGCTTCTCGATCAGTTTCACCATGTTTATCGCCAAGCGCCTTAGCCCACAATCTCCACATCACATCAACCTATTTTACGATATCCAAGAACAGCATTAACAGGGAACCATCCTGTAGCTATAGATTTTGATGTATTGCCACCTAGCACCTTGACATAGGTTACGCCTTCATAATTTTCATATCCTTCGAAAAAGCCAACATGTCCTGATGCATTACCATGTCCACGTCTAAGAACAACAATATCACCAACTTCAGGATTTTTTGTTTTATGATTCAAAGCAAGAAAACTGCGAGCTGCCAAACTACCTGTAGTAGAATATCCTTCTCTGTTCAAGATAGCATTAGCAAATGCAGCACACCAAGGAATTCTATTTGGATCGACAGGTTTATTGTTATTACCTTCTGCTAGAAGAGCTTTAATTTCCTGACGATTAGCCATCGCAGTTTTGCCTTCCCAACGTTTGGCTTCTTCATAAACAGCTAACCCACTGTTACATCTTTCGAAAAATCCACAATGCTTTTCTTCTTTCTTTGCTACCTGTTGCGGTTTACGATGCTGACGATCATATTCCTGTAGAAAATATTCAGAGGTAGATATTTCTTGTGTATTGAAAGGTGTGTTGAAAGCAGTACGTGTACTTGTCATACACCCAAACAATCCACAATCTTTTAGAAAAGCATTAAACTTGTCTTCAACAAGAACTGCTCGTTTTACATGTTTATGATGCTTGTGCTTCTTCTTTGCTGTATGTTCAACAGTAGTTTTATCTTTTGATGCTGCATAAGCTACACCAGTAAAAATAAATGGTATAGCGAACAAAGCAGCTAGAATAATCTTTCGCATTTGTTTTCCTTTATAAATCTCCATTTCTATTTATAGAAAATGGTGTCCCTACCAGGACTCGAACCTGGAACCGATCCGTTATGAGCGGATGGCACTGACCAATTGTGCTATAGGGACTTATTGGTTAAGCTGCAAGAATTTCCTTGAGCCTATCAGCAGCGTAGGATGCTGCGAATGCATCTGGCTTTACCTTCGGAGCAAATCCACACATACCACGAATATAGCCAGTTGCTTGCTGAATAACACAGGAAGAACCATGCATTTCGTCAGGATTAATGTCTAGATGAACTTCGCAGTGACGTTCGCCGATTGATTCGAACAAATCAATATACATTTGTGAAGCTTTATAAACTTCATTCATCAAACGGTAAGCAGGACGATCATGACGTTTATCATAATCACGGTCAGTAGTTACTTGTCCGAAAACTTTGCATCCACGCGAACCATCAATATGAATAACGACAGCAACTGTATAATCAGCATACCAATGGTTATCTTTACCACGATACCGCTCAGAATCGGCTCCGATATAAATGTTGGAGGAATCTGAAGTATTACGAATAAATTCTTTGACTTCTTCGAGATTAAACTCTCTTGACATTCATCACCTGTGTTTTTAAAATGGATCGCACTACATTTACAATTTTAAATCATCATAATTCTAGTTAAACCAAAATTACGTTCTGTTTTAGAAGAATACTTATCTTCATAAAAATTATATGTTTCTAGTTTTTTCTTAACAAATTTCATAGAAACAATTTTGTTTTGATATATTCTACCTGTTGGTCTTCCGTAAAAAAAGAAATATACATCTTTATTTTTAGCTATCAATTCTGTAATAGTTTTGATACCAAAATATGTAGTATGCAATGATTGATAAGAAGGATTATTGATTATTATATCTTTGTGTGGTGCTACAGTTGAAGTAATAAAGCCAAAACTTGTTATGAAATAACTTTCATATTTATCATCAATATGATCATTAAATACATCAAACGTTTGCCATTTCTGATGTTTAAGTTCGTTGTAATATGATTCTAATGTTGTATGGTTCGGCTTAAGAATTTTAATATTAGTTTCTTCTGCAATAGAAGGATCGACACGATCTAAACTAATCAATTCTCTTCGAAAAAGATAACTTAAATAAGGAGTACAAAATCCACCACCAATATCATAACCGACGTCAGCTGTTTTTACAAATTTTTTATCATAATCAAAATCTGATGCAATCCAATTGTACATATTACAATTAGTATTAGTTTCGCCGCTTATTCTTTTAAGCCCACCTACTTTATTACTAATATTGTTAATATACTCAATAATTTCAGTTTCAGTTAATGAAAATAATTTTTTATAATCGTTAATAGTTTTTAAACCATGATTGAAAATAAATTTGCTAAGAGATTCTAAAGCTACTCCAAGATATGGTACTTTATTTTCATCAGTTAAAGAATTCAAATAATGAATGAAAAATCGAGTATTATTATAATTATCTTCATATAAATTTATAATAGTATTACCACTGATAGAATCGTTTTTACCAATGGTTTTTATTAAATTTGCCATCAAACAATTATTAAGTAAATTGTTGTCTTTTAAATATTTTGACCAAGCTGTTCGTCTATCAAGTCTGGCATAATTAGTTACCAATGGTCGTTTGGTCACAATAAGATATACCAATCTAGTCAGTTGGATATGATAATTTGGATCATTAATATCCAACTGATTAATTCCAACAATCAAATCTTCATTTGATTGCATCGTACCGTATTGAGTTTCTTCAATAAAGAAATTTAAATCTTCATCAAACATTACTTCTTACCAGTCTTCTTACCCTTATGGCGGCGCGACTTACGCTTTGCTGATCCAACCTTACGACGACCCTTACGTGGACGATTTTTTCTTTCGTGCATTACAATTTCCTTTCATAATAATGAGAACCATCTTCTCGGCAAATTCTTTTTCTTCCTAGTTTAATCTCCAAAGTTCATTGTTAAAATCATTCTCTTCGTTTTTTCTGATCCAATTCTTTGGACCAAAATATCTTTGCCAGTTGTTACCATTAACGAAGCCAACATAATCAAATCATCTTCATCGTCTGTCATTAATATTTGACGTTCAATTGGTCGAAACAAATCTCTCATTCTTTGGCGTCTATAAGAAGGACTTTCTCGATCTGTTTCTGACATTATTCGAACCTTATCTTATTGTTTTTATCAACAGCAGCCTGCAACACACTCATTTCAACATTTATACTGTTAGCATATTTAAGGAGAGCAGAAGTGTCTTTAGGAAAACAAGCACCACCAAAACCATATTTACCATCAGGTCCAGGAACTTGCATATGACTAACACCAATTCGTTCATCGTTGTTAATCATTCTACAGATAACATTATAATCTAAGTTAGAAGTTTCCGCTACCTTTTTTATTTCATTCATAAAAATGACTTTGGTTGCCAAATATGTATTTATCGTGTATTTGGCCAAAGAAGCTTCTGCCACAGTACAAAAATGCTGCTTGGACAATCTCGTCAATGGTAGAGCAACGATACGAGCTGCCTCTCTTGCATAGAGACCATATGCTGCACCAATTATAATAAATTTACTTTCAAGATAATCTACAGTCGCATTGGCAGCGGTAAGAAACTCTGGTGCATGAACTAGATTAGAATATTCCTTTGACAAACGCTCATAAACATTTGGTGGCGCTGTCGTCTTGCTAATGATTACTCCAATGTAATCTTTAAGACTAGACAAGACATATTCTAGAATTGAAGTATCGCAAGATCCATCTGATGCTGATGGACTAGGAACACAAACAAAAATACCATCACACTTCTTCAAATCATCATATGATGCATCATATCCTTTAGATAGATCATTATCTTTAAGATAAAATTCTACATTAGCACCACACGACTCATATGCAGCCTTAACAGCTGATCCAACAAATCCAAGACCAATAATTCCAATTTTCATCATGATCACCTGTTAATTTAAATAAATTTGGTGCCCCAGGTCGGATTCGAACCGACACTGTACGGATTTTAAGTCCGTTGACTCTAACCAGTTGGCCTACTGGGGCAATATCATTATAATAGCCTAGTTTTTCAAAAAAGTCAAATGTTTTTTTCGACTAAATAATTGTAGGTCGCGGAATTGCAGATGTTTGTAATTTACAACGATGGCATAATGAAAAATGTAAATTTAAAGGCAAAGAGATTTTGTTTTGTGAATCCTTGCCATAATGTATTCGTTATAATACTCATCGGTTTCCATAACTCTTCTGTCTATTTGTTCGCGAAGTTCGTAAT
>Ga0214219_1000892_pt1 | contig 10475 bp, 13 predicted proteins | sample TroBogypolimnion_26_FD_153057 | JGI IMG/M metagenome (GOLD analysis project Ga0214219, IMG submission 153057) | Freshwater microbial communities from Trout Bog Lake, WI - 25JUL2007 hypolimnion | ecosystem: Environmental > Aquatic > Freshwater > Lake > Hypolimnion/Profundal zone | place: Trout... | reverse complement strand
CGCGGAATACGCAAGGCAGAAGACAAAGACCACGTCCAAATCTGGGACGTAACTAGCACTTGCAAGTTTGCCAAACGTCATTTAACCAAGCGCAAGCAATTCTACAAAGAAGCCAACTATCCTTTTACACAAGAAAAGTTAGAATGGAAATAAAGGTTGCAACTACTAGAAAATATGTTATAATAAACTTATGAGAATATTAACACTTGATAACGAGCCATTTGAATTAGATCATCTTCCTGAAGAAGTAGATGATATGCGTTTTGCTATATTTGATAACTCAGATCCCAAGGATCCAGACTATCATTACATTCCGTTAATCTTTTTAGAAAGTTTTACAGCACCTGCATTAGTTTTACGCATCGGTAATTACAGAATTAAAATGCCTGTTGATTGGCAAATTTTAATAGGTGAACCGGACTTAGGAGACTTAGAAGTATTACCATTGACTAGTATTAATGATCGTGGCTTTAAAGCATTTCAATTTAATCCATTGAGTAGTTTCCGTCCAAGTTTTCTTGATATAGAAATTATTGATGTGTATCAAGAAGTTACTTGGTATGCTCCTAAGCTAAAGAATGGACAGATGTTATGTGTGCCTGTAGGCGAAGGCGAAAAGCCAGACTGTGTTTATTTTGTTAAAGATATTAGTCGTAATTGCGAAGTAGTAAACTATAATCAGGCTTGGTAGTGGACAAACTTTCGATACACAATGAGATGGCAGTATTTGATCGCAAGGAACGAGAGTTTTACGACGAACTCACAGTTGATGAACGTAAGAAATTTAGTAACTTCCTGATGATACGTTGGGGATCATGCATACAAGGTAGTGCAGAATTGCAACATTACTATCTACAAAGTAGTAACCACTATGTTAATAAACATTTCTTTGCTATTAACAAACATCCTAAACTACAATGGTTGTGTGCTACAGCAGTAAGCCCGGGTCTAGGTGTGCAACGACATCAGTGGATTGCGCCTAAGAAAAAAGAAGCAGGTGCGAGCGGCATAAGAAAACAGTTAGCTGAACTATATCCACATCTCAAAGATGATGAGCTAGAGCTAATGGCCAAGATTAATACTAAGAAAGATATTGACGTTTACCTAAAGGCCGCGGGCCAGGAGACGAAGAAATGATTTGGCCGTTTAACGAACAACCCGTTACTGAATATAAATTGCCAATGCCGGATCCTGTATATAGACAGAGCGGTAATGCTTGGCGCTATGAACCCGCACAGGACATCACAGCTCACGAAGTAGCTATGTTGCTACCCATATTTAGCGGCCACGGGTTTGATGGTGAAGGCTATTTAAAAAAACATAATTTGTCCAGACATTTTACAAAAATAGAAGAATGAAATATACCTGTCAGTATTGTAAGAAGGACTTTATAAAGGAGTCCAGTCTTGCGGTGCATTCATGCGAACCGCGACGTCGTCGCATGGAAAAAGATGAAGCAGGTGTACGTTTAGGATTCCACTCTTACATTAAGTTTTATGAGCTTACACAAGGTAGTGCCAAGCTGAAAACTTACGATGACTTTGCTGATAGTCCTTACTATAGGGCTTTTGTAAAGTTTGGTCGTTATTGCGTGGATATACGAGCGATTAATCCAGAACAATTTGTCAAATGGGTGCTTAAACAAAACAAAAAGATTGATCATTGGGCCAAGGACACAGTCTACACAGAATACTTGACAGACTATTTGCTTGTAGAAAATGTCAATGACGCACTGGCTCGTGCTGTAGAGTTTGGTATTGACTGGTCCGAGAAGTCTGGACACCCAGCGGAAGACTGTCTACGATATGGTAATACCAATGCTATGGTCTATGCAGTAAGCACAGGACGTATTAGTCCGTGGATCATTTATAACAGTGAGTCGGGTCAAAAGTTTCTAGCCGAACTAGATGCAACACAGGTAGCTATGATCTGGCCCTACATCGATGCTGACTTTTGGATGCGTAAGTTTAAAGACTATCCGGCGGATCAAGAGTATGCCAAGGATATACTACAGAAAGCAGGTTGGTAATGGATTTTCCGTTGATATATTGTAATGGTGATAGTTATAGCGATGAAAATTATCATCCATCATTGGTTGGAAAAACTTATGCACACTTTGTAGGGTCGTACTGCAACGGGTTTACCATTAACAATGCCTTGTCTGGCAGTTGTAATCGTCGTATCATACGAAGCACAGTGCATGATATTATACAGCAAAGAAAACTAAACCCAACTCAACCAATAATTGCCTTGTTGGGATTGAGTTTTGAGTTAAGATCTGAGTTGTGGATTGACGAAATACAATCTAATTTGCGTCCAGAAGAATCCAATCTCAGAACTCATGTGTTTAGTAGACAGGTTAGTTGGCGAGATAATTTATTAAACAATGCTGATATTGCAACTGATAATCCACACGAACTTAACGAAAAATTCTTTAAGAAATACAGCGAAGGACGAGCATTTTTCTTTAGTCCGTATCAGGAACGTATAAATTTATTAACAGATCTAATCATGCTTAGGGCATTGTTTGAAAAACTGAATGTTAATTTTTTAATCTTTCAGAGTCCAAAAGAGGAAAAACTAGAATCAGACTATCTTCTTGATTTTTTTAAAAATGAAATAGCCACAGACAATAGAATTATGGATCTTGAATCGTTTGGTTTCACTGATTGGTGCTATAAACAAAATATCAAACCATTGGACACAGCCGAACCTGCAGGAACAGCACACTATGGTCCAGAAGGACACGAAGCATTTGCTCGACAGTTTCTAATACCACGATTGGAAGAACTAAATATATTATGAGCGCAGATATTGATATTGACCTAGCAGACAGAGAACAATTGTTAAAATTGATTCAAGTAGTTCCTGCACGTCAAATGCATCAAGGACAAGTACGCAGACACAACAGTGGTGTATATCCAACCAATATACCATATGATCCTGTCAATGAATGTGCAACCATAGACTATGAACAAGCAGAACAGCTGGGGTATTTTAAAATTGACCTGCTAAATATGAACGTATATCAACTGGTAAAAAGTCCAGAACACTACGAAGAGTTAGTAGCACAACAGCCCAACTGGTCTCGATTGTGGACTGATCCAGACTGGTCTCGACAGCTGGTTCACATAGGTAACTATACAGAACTACTGGCCGCAATGAAACCAGACAGTATTACTAGAATGGCAGCCTTTATAAGTATTATTAGACCCGGCAAAGCACACCTACAAAATCGACCATGGCCAGAAGTATTTGCTACCGTTTGGGACGGAGACAATAGTCAAGGTTTTGTATTCAAACACTCACATGCCATTGGTTATGCGGCATTGGTAACACTACATATGAATTTACTACAATGAAAGTATTGTGCATTGGTAACAACACAGTTGATACTGACGTTAAAACAAGTAATCTGGCCGAACTAGATGGCGCTCATTCTTATGGCCTGATATCCGAGCTTGATAACGCCTTGCCTGATGTTATACAACCTGGATACTATCATTCAAGCGTGTATGATGTAGCATACTACAATCTATTAGGACTAGCACAAAAATTTGATCAAGTAGTAATATTGGATCAACCCAAGGAAGAATATTCGCACCCAGATGCGTTTTACAACACTATAAAACTAGCCAAAGACTTGGCACAAACACAATCAGTTAAATTGTTAGATCCATCGTATGTCACTGCCATAAATTTCTTTGAGGAAATAGTTGCTACTAATAAAAGTTTTTGTATTTTTCCCTTTATAGAGTTGTTGACCAACAACGGAAGTACTACTGTTTGTTGCCGTAGTTATCACAACATTAAAAAGTTGTCAGAGTTAACAGATTTCCAAAATGATAGAGATTACACTAATATACGAAATAAAATGATTGCAGGCGAATTACTTCCGGAACACTGCTCGTCGTGTTATCAATTAGAGAGTCAAGGAATTATCAGTGCAAGAATTCAAGAAACAGTTGAATGGGCAAATCGTTTAAATTTTAAGTCGTTAGCTGATTTAACAAATATCGGCAATCCTGCATATTATGAAATCCGTGCTAGTAATAAATGCAATCTACAGTGTAGAATGTGTGGACCAAGCGCGAGTCATTTGATTGCTCAAGAATATAAAAAATTAAAATTCATCAATGATGATTTTTCTGAGTCTGAATATACAAATTTTGATTTTGTGAATTTTAAAAATTTACAAAAGTTATATGTGTCTGGTGGTGAACCAACCATTATGCCTGAATTTTATGAGTTCTTAGACAAGTGTATAGAGAGTGATAAAACAGATTTTGAGCTGTCAATTAACACCAATGGCACCAAGTTGAGTGAACGTTTTAAAAAGCAACTAACACATTTTGACTTGGCTTCATTTATTATTAGCATCGATGGCTACAAAGATCTTAATCATTATATAAGATGGCCAAGCAATTGGGACCAAATTATAACTAATGCCAACTATCTTTATAAAAATTTCTCTATCTGCTTCAATATAACTGTGTCAATTTATAATGTTTCAACCTTGCACAAGTTAATTCAATACATAGATACAGCTTTTCCTAAGGCTATCATACATTGTCAATATGCCGAGTCTGAGTCTGATGGGGATATTTTATCAGCATTGAATTTTCCCTATTCGGCACTGCTAGTAGACAATTTATTGGAAATTCAGAATTTAAATTGCTACAAAAATGATAGGTTATTATCAAGTTTCATCAACGGAGTAATTGGTTATTATACCAATCAACCTCAACTTGATACGCTTAAATTACAACAATTTTTTAAGTTCAATGACCAATTGGATCAGTCCAGAAACATTATATTAGAGAATTATATTCCTGAGCTAGCGCAGGCCAGGCAACTAATCTAGTTTACGGACTAGAGTTATACTTTTACGTTTACTTTTCTTCCGACTCATTTCTCCGAGGCTACAAACTGGGCCATGGAGAATTTCTAAATCTTTGTTTGTAAAAGTTCGCAAGTAAGGCTTAAAGATTTCCCAATCCTTTTTAAGGAATATGTTGATAGGAATGCTACGATTGCTTTCCCACCACCAAGTATTGGCTAGTTCTAAAAACTTCTTTTTAGTATCTAAATCTTGAATACTGCCAAAATCGTAGATTGTGGTAATTGTTTCGTCTTGATTTTGTATAATACCCAGATATTCTGTGGCAGCGTAAACACACAGCGTTATAAACGGGTATTTTTCGGCTAATTGGGTAAAAACATCATTATTCATATTATGGGATATTTATGGTTCGGGTTAGGCCTTTAAAACTATAAATACAAATATGTATTCTACCCAAGCCTATATATACCAACAGATCACATCAGTATTATTGATAGACACTGGCGACGGAGAAACTTTCACTTATAGGTATAATCCCGTGTACGCCAAGAAACTAACAATTAACAAGGGAGTTGATAATGTTTTATTATTTCAATTCATCAACCAAGAAGAAAAACCTGTAGATATTACAGGTAGTTCGTTTATGTTCCGTGTAGTTAATACCGCGGGCACAGAAATGATAGTTGAACAACCAATGGTCACTCTAAATGCTCCGCTGGGACGTGCAAAAGTGACGTTACCGGGCTCAGATTTGCTAGAAGTATTGGCTCAGCCAGCAAACTACAGTATAACTCGTGCCAGTGGAAACCTTAATGAAGCAGTGTTTACTAACGCACAGTCTGGCGCCCGTGCGCCATTGGATATTGTTGATAGCTCATTCCCACGCTATGTACCAAGTGCTCCACTTACTATTCCTACCACCAAATTGTCCGCACAGGGCAGTTACGATGGCGCCAGTTTTGCTAATTATGCAACCCAAAATAATTATTGGGCAGGCAACCCCAATGGTGCTAACTACTGGAATAGTTTTTTAAACACAGAATTCTTTAGTAGTTTTGTAGTACCTAAGCAATCAATAACCACAGTTCAAATGAATTTAGTTGGATACACAGGAACAATCAAAGCGCAGGCCGCCGAAAATTATGAAAGTATTCCGTATAATGTTACAGAGAGTACCACTTACTACAACGAAACTCGCACCATTTATATGAACATTGTTGGATGGTACCCACTAGTTAGATTATGTTTTAATAACAGCGTGTTTGCCACACCACACCAACCCGGTATTCCGGCCATGGCCTATGCTATCTGTGTAGAAGGTGTAGTTACTAGCATTGTGGTCCAGAATGCTGGATCTGGATATTTGGCTCCGCCCCAAATTGATATTATTGGCGACGGATCGGGCGCCACTGCGGTAGCCACACTTAGCGATACTGGATCAGTTGCTGGAATTGAAGTTACTAATGGTGGATCTGGATATTGGGTAGTGCCCAATGCTGGTGTAAACACCAATACCCCTTATCCGGTGTCACCAAATAATCAAGGCGCTCTGGTATTGATTGGTACCGGCTTTGTTCAAAATCTATACTACCGATAAACTTGCATCTTCCTAAACAATCTGCTATAATGTAGTATGATTGATGTGCTTTCCTTTTTACCAGGCAAACGAAAACAGACAAGTTCGGGCTGGGTTTCAGTAAATGCACCGTGTTGTGTACACCGTGGTGAATCAGTCGATCGCCGTATGCGTGGGGGTATAAAATCCTCCCCCGACGGTAGCTTCAGTTGGCATTGTTTTAATTGTGGTTATACGGCTAGTTTTGTTCTAGGCCGTAATCTTACATTCAAAGCTCGTAAATTATTAGAGTGGATGAATGTGCCACAAGAAGAAATCGAGCGTATAAATCTTGAAAGTTTAAAACACAAATCGATTGAAGGATTACTTCAAGAGCGTCAAGTAGTAGCCGATCGAATACAAGGTATAGAATTTGAAGAAAGAGATTTGCCTGCTGAAACACACCCACTTACTGAATCGGCTGAAGAATATTTGCGTAATAGATGTATACCTTTAGATTATCCTTTTATGTACAAGACAATGCCACGTCGTGGTATTGTAATTCCGTTTACATATGATAATCAAATTGTTGGACATACTACACGATTTTTAGATGATCGCACACCTAAGTATATTCAAGACATACAACCGGGTTATGTGTTTGGTACAGACCTACAAAAATCAAATTGGCAATATGTAGTAGTTATGGAAGGTGTATTTGATGCACTCAGCATTAACGGACTAGCGGTATTACACGCAGAGATCAATGACGCACAAGTTAAATTAATACGCAGTCTAGGCCGAGAAGTAGTTGTAGTTCCAGATCAAGACGAAGCTGGTATGAAGTTAGTAGATCGTGCAGTAGAGTTAGGATGGGCTGTTAGTATACCCAAGTGGCCAGATGGTATTAAAGATGTAAACGATGCCGTAATTCGTTTGGGTAGGTTAGGAACTTTGCTAATTATATTAGAAGCAAAAGAAACTAGTAAAATTAAGATAGAACTAAGGAAAAAACAACTTGTTAAAAGACTACGGACTTGATGTCCAAAAACTATTCTTAGAAATGATGTTGCAGGATGCTGAAAGTTATGTTCGAGTTCAAAACATTTATAATCCAGAAAACTTTGATCGCAGTCTAAGACCAGCGGCAGAGTTTATTGCTAATCACAGCGACGAACATAAAACACTGCCTGCACCAGAACAAATTACGGCCGCAACGGGTATTAAATTAAATCATATTCCAGAACTAAACGAAGGACACTTTGAGTGGTTTATGTCGGAGTTTGAAGGGTTTACACGCAGACAAGAACTAGAACGAGCAATTTTAAAGTCAGCAGACTTGCTAGAAAAGGGCGACTACGATCCAGTAGAAAAACTAATCAAGGATGCAGTACAGATTAGTTTAACCAAAGATATGGGTACAGACTACTTTGCAGATCCAAGAGCTCGCATTGACAAATATTTTAATTCTGGTGGGCAAGTAAGCACAGGTTGGCCGCAGATGGATAAGATTTTATATGGCGGGTTCAGTCGCGGAGAACTTAACATTTTTGCCGGTGGATCTGGTTCAGGTAAGTCGCTGGTTATGATGAACATTGCACTAGGGTGGCTACAAGCAGGACTTAGTGGTGTATATATTAGCTTAGAACTTAGTGAGGAACTGTGTGCGTTAAGAACTGATGCCATGTTGTCTGGAATGAGCACTAAAGAAATTCGTAAGGACATTGATCAAACGGAACTCAAGGTTAAATTAGTGTCTAAAAAAGCAGGGCAATATCGTATTAAAGCATTGCCAGCACAGAGCAATATCAATGACATTCGCAGTTACATCAAAGAAGTTCAAGTTCAAACAGGATTGAAAGTAGATTTTGTTATGTGTGACTACCTGGACCTGTTGATGCCAGTCAGTGCCAAAGTTAGCCCGAATGATTTATTTGTTAAAGACAAATATGTATCAGAAGAGTTGCGTAACTTGGCCAAAGAACTCAATGTGTTGTTTGTAACTGCATCACAGTTGAATCGTAGTGCGGTAGAAGAAATTGAATTTGATCATAGTCATATTTCGGGTGGTATTAGTAAAATTAATACCGCGGATAATGTGTTTGGTATCTTTACAAGTCGTGCAATGCGTGAACGTGGCAAGTATCAAATTCAATGTATGAAGTCGCGTAGTTCCACAGGTGTAGGACAAAAGATCGATCTTGACTATAACATCGAAACTATGCGTATTACAGATCCAGGCGAAGAAGAGCAATCAAATTTTAAACGCCCAGGCGGAAACTTGCTAGACTCGATTAAAGCAAAAAGCACAATGATAAATGGTACTGAATCTATTGTAAATTCTGTGGAGCGTGAAGAAAACAGTAAAATTACTGCAGATGTACAAAGTGCCAAACTAAAGCAATTACTAGGACAAATTAAACAATCATGATATCATTTAATGATATTAGAGATGTACATTTAGAAATTTCTAGTTTATGCAATGCTAGTTGCCCCTGGTGCCCAAGAACATTCTGGGGATACCCTTACAATGGAGGATATCCTGAAGTAAATCTTTCTCTTACACAAGCACAACAAATATTTCAACCTGAATTTTTAACTCAATTGAATAGTATAGGTATCAATGGAAATTTTGGTGATATTGTAATGAATCCAGAAGGGCCTAAAATTGTTGAATATTTTTTCAGCGTTAATCCTAATTTAAAAGTTGTTGTTAGCACAAACGGTGGCGCAAGAGATCGTAAGTTTTGGACCAGGCTAGCAAAAACGCCAGCAACAATAGCATTTTGTATTGACGGACTGGAGGATACTCATCATTTATATCGACAAAATACTGTATGGTCTACGGTGATACGTAATGCTCAGACATTCATTTCGGCTGGAGGATATGCTGTTTGGAAAATAATATCATTTGATCATAATTATCATCAGATTGATGATTGTCGTAAATTGAGCCAGCAATTAGGATTTGCAAAATTTGAAATAGTAGATGACGGAAGAAATACTGCTCCGGTGTTTAATAATCGCGGTAAACTTACACATGTGTTGGGAAACTACATTGGCGAAAAAAAGTTTGAAATTTTATTCCATAAAAAAACAACAGACCAACTTTTATTAGAAGATATTACAATAGATCGTATTCCTGCAAAAAGTGTTAGTTGTCAAACTAAAAAATTAAAATCTATATACATAACCGCAACTGGTGATGTTAGCCCGTGTTGCTGGACTGGATTTTATCCAAAAACTTACGGTGCTGGACAGTATCATGAAGCCGCTAATGCACAACTAATTCCGTTAATTACTAAAAATAATGCATTAGAATATCCGTTAAAAGAATGCATAGAGTGGTTTACATCTGTTGAAAATGCGTGGAAAATTGACAATTATAAACAAGGAAGACTAGTTATTTGTGATAATGTATGTGGACAAAACTAATAAATAATAAAAAGGTTCAGGCCCCCAAATGCAAAAGAAAACCCGCAGTATACTAGAAGAATTAGAAACACTATATGCCGATCGCGATAACCGTCACGTCATTGAAAACCGTGCTTCTAACATTATAGCCAGTGCTATACGCTTGCTAGAGCAGATTGACTCTAGTTATACACCCGAGCAAGCCGATAATTTAACTCGTAAATTGCTCAACGCTATTAAGTTGCGTGACCCTGGTAAGTTTACACGCACCGTAAGGAAAACTGATGCAAATTCATGAAATAACTCTCAGAGAAGCAGAGTGGCAACCACTTGATCCTAAAAAGATTATGGCTACAGCCAGACCGACTCGATTTAACTACGGAACACCTCCTGTGTCGCCCGGAGTTGGTACCGAACTACCGACTGATCCTGCATTAAAAGCAAAACAAGATGCGCTATCGGCACAACAAGCACAGCATCAACAACAATCGGCTAATGCATTAAAGGCTATGAAGGCAAATACAGTTGCCGCAAACAACGTTGCTACTGCACCAAAAACTCTCGCACCAGCAACTACCAACCCCAACCCAGGAGCTTCTGCATTTGGGCAAATGGCTCAACAATTACAGAAACCTGCTACTCCTGCGGGTCCAACACAGTCTA
>Ga0214219_1000884_pt1 | contig 10519 bp, 7 predicted proteins | sample TroBogypolimnion_26_FD_153057 | JGI IMG/M metagenome (GOLD analysis project Ga0214219, IMG submission 153057) | Freshwater microbial communities from Trout Bog Lake, WI - 25JUL2007 hypolimnion | ecosystem: Environmental > Aquatic > Freshwater > Lake > Hypolimnion/Profundal zone | place: Trout... | reverse complement strand
AAATAAAATATCCTCCTGGTAATTTTTCTGGCATTATGCAAGTATCTTTGTCGTCAAAGCCTGCTGGTGTTATCAAAATTGGCTTCTCCCACTTCCAGATATGAGCGAGAAAATCTTTTTCTGTAATTGAGGAAATCGCAACTCGCGGAGGACCAATACCGTCAAAAGCTGTATAGCACATGTAAATATTTTTACCAATTTTTGTAAGCCTCGGATCTTCACATCCAGAGTTCGCATTATTTATTTTCTTCTTTTCAAATTCTTCGCGAGGTATATAAATTGGATCTGCTAATCGTTCAATAATATCAAAACCATTTTTCGTGGATGCATATCCTATTGATGATGTGTTATCTAGAGAGGATGTACGATATAAAAGATGAGTCTTTCCATCAAGATAAATTGCTGCAGGATTAAATACTGCCTTCGCTTCCCATCCATGTTCACTTTTTGGAGAAATTATAGGATTTTTTGCGTATCTTTTAAACATATACCTATCACTAGATCCAGGATGCATAGTTGAAAGTAAATCATTTAGATTAACTCTAGCACGACATGCTGTGGTATCTGCTGCTCCGTAATATATTGAAAGTGTTTCTTTTTCTAAGATTGCACCAGTTGGGAAAATAACATTAGAAACATATCCCGACAATTCATAAGGTTCTTCAGGAACCAGTATTGGCCCGCCAGTTCTTCCGAGAATTTTTCTAGGATCTTTCAAGTCAAGTAATAATACTTCGATTCCAAAAATTCTATCTAGGCGATCCGGGTGCTCAAAATAATTTTGAATATGTGAATACACAAGAAGCCATCCATATTTTGTTTTTATTGGTGTTGCTCCGACCTCTACGTGGTCATATTTATTACGACGTGGATCAATAACATGATCGTCAATATTTGCTTCCCATTTCTCCCAAAATTTTGTTGACCATAATTCTTTTATATCATCTACCTGCGCAATAACCATTTTTGCTGGTGGTGAGTCAGTATGAGCGGAAAAAATTACTGTAATTTTACCATTGATTCTGTACGGGAAAAGAGTCATAGCTTTTGCATTAAAAGGTGTCACAAAATGTCTTTCATCAACCTTATTTAAATCTTTTGAAAGAGCAACTGCTACTTTGATTCCTTCTGGTCCTAGAGGATATTTTGAAATTGCAGTATAAAAAGTATAGTATGTTCCTTCAAAGTATGTGACCCGAGGATCTTCGCAACCATATTGGTCCCACTCTTCTTTTGGAATGATAAATTGAGCTCTGTCCGTGAAATGAACCCCATCTTTACTTTTTGCAACGCCGACAATAGAAATTTGATGAGGATCTCTCATTTTGTCGACGGCAGAAATTGCACGATAAAGACCATAAATGGTTTTACCTTTTTTTATCGGACAAAGATTAAAGGCTGCGAATTCTTCCCAGTAATGATCCCTATTCGGTATTAAAAGTGGATTTTCTTCGGATCTTTTTACAACAAACATATTTGTATTAACTCATTCCTTTCTTTAATTTAGTAATCCCGGTTGTCATGAGGTCTTTCAAGAATAATTCTAGATTTGCTGTAGCTACACAAGAAACCATGTCTGCTCCGCCATAATACAAGAATAGTATACTATCTTTCACTACTGCCCCGCATGAATATATTACTCCAGATTTATGGCCTTGATTTTCATAGAACACATCTGGTTCTAGTATTGGTTTTTTTGATCGATAAAGAACTTTAGTAGGATCTTTCAGGTCAAGTAACATTGCCCAAATTTTATATCTATGTGTTTCGTGTGGTTCCATTGCATGATAGAAAACAAGCCAACCGTGTTTAGTCCTTATAGGTGCACCTCCTACTCCACGCATTCCACTTTCTCTTTTGTGCCAGTTAGGATGATCCTGATGAATACTATTTATAAATTTCTTTCCATTAAAGGAATTCATATTTTCTACATAGTCAATCATTATCTCTGGAGAAAGACTATGTAAGATAGCATATTTACCTTTTATTTTTTCAGGAAAAATTACCCAGTTTTTGTGAACTTGCCCTGGTGGAGAAATCAAAACCGGATCCCTCCAATTCCAGCGTTTATTTATAAAATCTTCTAAACTTATTGATGTTAACCCAATCCGGACAGAACCCCATCCATCAAAGGCAGTGTAAGTCATATAAAGCATGTCATCTATTTTTGTTATTCTAGGATCCTCGGCTCCACCATTCCAACCACCACCCGAACTATAAAAAACAGGCTCAGATTCTTTTGTTGGAAAATTTCTATGAGTAAAAATTGGTTTAAAATTTCTATCAGTAAGATTATATCCATCTTTACTTCTTGCATATCCAATAGTTGAAATATCACTCATTCCGACTGCTCTATAGAGAACATGTATTTTGCCGTCGTTGATAAATGCAGTAGGATTAAATGTTGCTCTTGATTCCCAGTATGTATTACCTGCGGGGAAAATTATTGGGTTACCAACAAAACGCTCAAGTACCTTACCTGGTTTTTTTACTATCTTTTTTATCTTTAACTTTTTCTTTAAGACTTTTTTACTTTTTTTTATTAAAAACTTTTTAGTTTTAACAACTTTTTTTGTAACTTTTTTTACTACTTTCTTTTTTGCCTTAATCTTTGTTTTAGGCCTAGATATTTTTGTAGATTTTTTAATATTGGCTATTTTGCGAGAACGAATAACCTTCTTTTTAAGAATTTTCTTTACTAATTTCTTTGTTTTTTTCTTTGATGTTTTCGGCATCTTTTTAAACCCTACCATATTTATCTTTATATCGAACAATATCAGCCTCATCAAAATCTCCAGTAGCTATTTCAAGAACGATAACGCCAAAATTTCCAGCTGATAGGCTATGTTTAGTGTGAACAGGAATCTCCAATTCATCACCATCTTTTATATTATATTCTTTGTCTCCAATGTAAGCAATTCCCTCTCCTTTTATAACACGCCAAAATTCTTCTCTTTTATTATGACTTTGTAAACTCAAAGATTCATTAGGTTTTACAGTTATTATTTTTACTGTGGACGGTAAATTATGGGTAAATTGCCTAAAGTTTCCCCAAGGCCTTTCTTCTTGATATATATCAGCTTTTTTCATTATTTTAATTATAACACAAATATATTCTAACTAATCCACCCCCGAAGATATTTAGCCACTTCTTCTGGCCCTGATACTTGAATTGTATCCATGCCTATCTCTTTTGGAGCGTAATCATTCCCCCCAGGGAAAATAGCATCTCCAATAAATAACATGTCTTCTTTTTTAAGCCCAAGTTTATCTAACAGCCTCATGAGACCAGTTGCTTTTGTAAAACCCTTAGGAAGTATATCAATGCTTGAACTGCCATTAATCAAAATATCTACTTCAGGTAATTGGGGAGCAATGAGTGCTTTTATTTTTTCTCTTTTTTTTCTATCTGGATCCCAAAGTCTTTTTATTTCTATAGGTGCTTGTTGCCCGTTAGGTGTAAAAGTTACTTGAGTATCTCGATCCTCAATGATATCCCCTATCGGGTTTGGCGGTATTTCATATTGACTAGAATCAATTACATATTGTAATAATTTTATTGCTCTTTCTTTCACATTCTTATCTAAAGGCTCTTTGTCGGTTAAGATCCATTCTCTTTTTTCAACATCATATTCATATCTCTGGCTTCCACTAGTAGGTAATATTTTTAAATTATGGATGAAAGGATCAAATGATTTATCATTTAAAAACGGAGGAAGAAATTGTGTCATAAATTGTTTAAAACTCCCACCGCTAGTGACAACGACTATTTTTTGTTTAGTAAGTTCCTTTACTAGAATTGCCATCTCTTCTGTTATCGGTCGTTTGCTTACAGCTAAAGTTCCATCAAGATCAAAAGCAATAATTTTTTTATTTTTAATCATTTTATTTTTTTCTTTTTTTATTTGTTGCTTTTTTTACTAGATCAGAAGAGCTTTGAACTTTACCACCATACCCTACACTATATACCATTTTGATGCCAAGTTTTTTATGAATCTCTCTCTCCTTATACAACGAAGAATCAGGATTATTCGCATCCTTTTCATCTCTATCCCCTCCATTGGCAAAAATATGCGGTTTTATTTTTATTAATCCCGCACAAACACTCATATCTTTAGTGCCTTCTATGTGATCACTTATAATAACTCGATCAACTGCCTCAAACGCCTCGATGATTTCTTTTCTTTCATGCTCGGGCATAAAAACAAATCCCTTTTTTACTCGCAACCAATTGTCGTTATTTATATAGACTACTAATTCATCCCCCAACTTTTTTGCTTCATTAAACATCCGAACATGCCCAATGTGTACTGGATCAAATCCCCCGCTTACCATTACTATTCTTTTCTGTTTCTTTGATTTTTTATTACTTTTTAGCTTGTTGTTTTTTGGCATATATTAATATATTATCAACTATAACCATGCAAAGCAATAATAAAAAAACAGCCGTTGCGTTAAGCTCAGTATTCTGGAGTATATTTTTGACTGCCATTAAGGCTGTCGTGGGGTTTTTAACTGGTTCATTGGGGATACTATCAGAAGCACTACATTCATTACTTGATCTTGGTGCAGCCGTCTTAACCTTTTTTGCTGTTAAAATTGGAGATAAACCTGCCGACAAAGAGCACCATTATGGTCATCTGAAGATAGAAAGTATCTCAGCCTTAATCGAATCTGCTTTACTATTTTTAACATCTTTTTGGATTATCTATGAAGCGATAAAAAGATTATTCTTTGAAAAAATACAAGTTGAAGTTACATGGTATGCATTTTTAGTAATAATTGTTTCAATATTTGTTGATATCTCTCGCTCAAGAGCGTTAATGAAGGTTGCCAAAGAAACAAATAGTCAGGCACTAGAGGCAGATGCACTTCATTTTAGTTCAGACATATGGAGCTCTGGCGCCGTTTTGTTGGGCCTTTTTTGCGTATATTTTAAAATTCCAGCAGCTGATACGCTTGCGGCACTTGTTGTCGCGATTATTGTTTTACGTGCAGGATATAAATTAAGTAAACGCACATTTGATATTCTGATTGACACAGCCCCAGAAGGAGTGGAAGATCTAGTTAGAGAAATTGGAGAAAAAAATAATAATGTATTGAGTGTTGAAAGAGTCAGAGTTCGTCACGTTGGCACAATCACTTTTGTTGAAATAAGTATATGTGTAGACAGAAATCTCTCTCTAGAGAGAGCAAAAGAAATCGGCAAAGGTATCGAAGAAGAAATAAAAAATAAAGTACGAAACGCTGATGTTACGATACGAGAAATATTAAGTATTAATTAAAGAAACAAAAAACCCTCGATTTTACTCGAGGGTTTTTTGTTGTAAATTTTTAATGTTCAGTATGTGTATCTACTGTGTGTGTAGTAGTCGTAGTATTGCCATAAGGTCCTCTATAGAAATACCTTCTGTAAATAAGAATAAGCAATAGGATGATAATAATAATTAGTAACCATCCGATAATTCCAAGACCCCAGAATCCTGATAAGAAAGCCAAGGCCCCGAGAGAGCTACCGCTACCTTGTGGATTATTCAAGACATATGCAATAGCATTTTCTTGAGCACCACTTCTGTTTGTGTAGATAAGGAGTGCAGTCGTTACTATTTGACTATTGTTTGAATTAAGTGAATCAACACGTGCAATCAAAGAAATAGTGCCCTGATCACCAGAATTCAAATCACTAAGAGGAACGCTGAGAGTTTTCGATGCATCCGAATATGTTCCTTGTGAAGAACTTAAGAAAGTTAGACCATCAGGAAGAACAACTTGCACCATCGGATGAGTTAGAGTTCTACTTCCAATATTTTTATAAGTTACTGTGTAATAGACAGTATCACCTACTCTAAATGATTGAGAATTATTTTCTATTTTCAACATTATTGGAGAACTCGTACCGACAACAGTTGTTCCTTGGATGACCACTGGCTTTACGTAAGCTGAGAGTGTTTGAAACACTTTCAAATCACCTCTTGATATGCCACTGTTTCCACAATTAGAAACTAGACGGAAATAATAAACTGTTCCAGAAGGAAGACCAGAGATTACATCTGAAAATGAAGTATTTCCATTTGAAGAACGAGCTCCCGTTTGGAAACCAAGATCTGAAGTTTGTCCGTATTCAAAATACGTATTATAACTTCCGTTACCTGTAAGCATACCATTTAATGTTGCGCTACTTTGAGTTACATTTGTTGGGATAGTAGTGACAGCACAAGAATTAACTGGATTTACATAAGGATTTACAAATACGGTTACTGACTGAGTTTGCTGTGCCCAATTTGATCCATAATTTTGTCCGTAGGCAGTGAGAGTATAAGTCGTAGTCCCCGTTGGGTAGACAACTTGATTGCCTGCTGTCGAAACATTGTAATTAAGGTTTGAAATAGATACTGATGTACAATTACTTGTGCTCCATGTTAGCGTTGAAGATGCCCCGGTATTAATAGAGGTTGGGCTTGCACTGAAATAAGAAATGTAACAATTATTGTAATTATAATTGTTTACTGTTACCGTCACAGACTGAGTTTGCTGAATTCCACTTGTTCCATATGCAGTTAATACATAGGTTGTAGTATATGTAGGATAAATAACTTGTGAACCAGATAAAGGAACACTATATCCTAGATTCGAAATGGAAACAGAATTACAGCCGTTAGTATTCCAAGACAAAGTCGAAGTTCCTCCAGTGTTTACATATGTCGGACTGGCGTTGAAATAAGAAATACTACAGTTGTTTTGATAATTGTTTACTGTTACCGTCACAGACTGAGTTTGCTGAATTCCACTTGTTCCATATGCAGTTAATACATAGGTTGTAGTATATGTAGGGTAAATAACTTGTGAACCTGTGACAGGAACATTGTATCCAAGGTTTGAGATAGTTACACTGGTACAATTTGTAGTACTCCAACTTAAAGTTGAGGTTCCACCAGTATTAATGGATGTTGGACTTGCGTTAAAGTATGAAATAATACAATTGTTCTGAGTCTGAGTTACGTTTACAGTTACAGACTGAGTTTGCTGTGCCCAATATCCTGAACCATATGCAGTTAAAGTATATGTAGTAGTAACAGAAGGAGTGACAACCATACTTCCAGAATTATTTACACTTCCGATACCTGAAATAGCTACTGATGTACAATTGGTTGTGTTCCAGGCAAGAGTTGCTGAACTACCTTGCTGTATTGTTGTACTTGTTGATCCATTCGCAGTGAAACTTGTAATCGAACAATTTTGCTGTTGATTTACCGTCACTGTGACAGATTGAGTTTGCTGTCCGCCATTTGAACCATATGCAGTTAAAGTATATGTAGTGGTTTGCGTAGGATAAATAACTTGTGAACCTGTGACAGGAACATTGTATCCAAGGTTTGAGATAGTTACGGACGTACAGTTATTTGTATTCCAAGTTAATGTTGAAGAGCCCCCTGTATTTATAGAAGTAGGAGATGCGGTGAAACTTGTAATCGAACAATTTTGCTGTTGGTTTACCGTCACTGTGACAGACTGAGTTTGCTGAGCTCCACTTGATCCAATTGCAGTTAGGACATATGTAGTGGTTTGTGTAGGAGATACGGTCATTGAACCAGAAGTGTTTACACTTCCTATGCCAGAAATAGTTGCTGATATACAATTTGTTGTATTCCAAGCGAGGGTTGAAGAACCTCCTGAATTTACAGAAGTTGGAGATGCAGTGAAGCTTGTAATTGAACAATTAGAAGGAGGCGGAGTATTATTGCCGATTTGGAAACCTACAACAACACCACCCTGAGAACTCCATCCTGGAGCAATATCTCCAATATTAAGTCCAGTAGGGGTAACAACTTCTGAACCTGATTGTCCATTTAGTAACGGAGCTGGTGTCTGTGTTTGATTTGGATACCACTTAGTTGTACTCCATGTCATTGTTTGTGCGTTTGAAATATTTACTGTAACTGGACCAAATGTATAATTTCCTTGTGGTGAAGTTATTTGTCCAGTAATAGTATGCGTAGTTGAAGAAGCGCTAGAATAACTTAAACTGATATGTGTACTAGTTGCTGTCGTAGATCCTGTATTGTGATAATAGGCTCGAACGTTTATAAAATCTCCTGGACTTGCACTAACAGAAGAAAGAGTCCAACATGGATCATTAAATCCAGTTTGGGTTGTCCAGTTTGCTACTGCTAGATTTGGGAGACAGTCATTTGAGGCTCCATTCCAAGTAGCGGTGCTCGACGCTGCAAAAACGCTACCTCCTATAAAAAGAAGAGCGAAACTAACGAATGCTATTATTTTTTTAATATTGTTTTTCATATAATTTTTCTTGTTACTTTTACAATTTTAAACCTTTAACGTTTCGACACGTTCAAGACTTAAAAAAGTAAGGGATGAAGCGATGAACGGTTCATCCCTAACTGATATAAATAAATTCTTAGAATACTTAATGAAAAGTTTTTAGTGCGTTCTTGCCCCACCACCAGAATATCCACCTGAACGTGATCCACCGCCGCCACCTGAGCGAGGAGAAAATGAACCTCCGCCTCCAGATATATTGCGTGATCCGCCACCGGAATTTCCAATTGAACGAGAAGCAGAATAACTTCCGCTACCTCCGCCAGAAGAACGAGAGGGTTGAGGATTATATCCACTACCAGAGCGAGCTCCAGACGATGGACTGTAATTATTTCCACTACCAGAAGAACGTTGTTGTGGGCTGTAACTGTTCCCAGTTGAACGGGAGGCAGAATTACTTCCAGAACGTTGCGGATTGTTATATACCTCATCGGTTCTATTAGAACGGTTAGCTTGATTTGTAACTAAATCAGGCGAACCATGCCTGGCTGACGGCACTGAAAATTTAGTGCGTTCAACGGGGGCATTATTTGCATAACCGTTACGAGCCTGAGGAATATTCGATGTTCCACTAGAGCGCTGCTGTTGTGCTGATGAAGAATTCCTGTAATTATTGCCCGCGATTGTGCGGTCTTCAATAATAGGTTTTCTTGTTACAATCTGGCCACCTGTTCCTTGACGAGATACTGACGAGTAATCTCTTGCAGGCGGTGTTCTTTGTGTGCGATCTTCTATCGTTGGCTTGGTACGATTTGCCATAGCTTTTGTACCATTTCCAGGATTGCCTCTTGGGTTTCCTCCTTGATTTCCAGGATCACCTCTGGGACTTCCGTCCGGAGGATTTCCTGGGTTACCTCTTGGATCTCCACCCGGGGGATTTCCAGGATTTGGAGCCGGGCCTCCTCTTGTGGGAGTAGGTGGACGATTATTCCATGTAAAAATATTATTCGTATTATTGTTAATAATCGTTGTATTGTAATTATTAACAATTTCACATGGGTGATACTGAAAAAATTCAGCACCACATGAGAACCACATCGGTGGTCCCCAATTTATCCAAGATGAGCAATAATAAGGTTCCGCAAGCGGATAATACACATAGGTTGTTCCATCTCCATAATAACGTACCGTCTGTTCCACAATTGTGTCAAAGACGTATGTTACATGATGAATAGTGTCATAAAAATAAGCATATGACCCACCATTGGCAGGTTCATCGCCTTTTTCAAGCTGAGCAACCTCTTCTTTGGGTAAAGGAGGAGCAATTGCATTTATACATTTGCCCTTACAAAAGATTTTCTTTACCACATCCTGGTAGACCCCTACTGGGCCCTTGTAATATTTTCCAGGATAAAAAGCAAGTTCATCTTTTTTAGGATCCCATCCAGAATTCTGATAACTGTTTTCTTGTAAAATCGTATCTACTAAGTATGACTTTGCAAATACATTTTCAAGGTTTATCTCTCCAGTTAGCTCCAGAAGATAATTTCTTAACTGTTCGGCCCTCGGACTGTCTCCGACTATCGAATCCTGAATTTGCTGCCAGGTGTAGTCTGAGTACGGGAACACCGGTTGATACTTGTGCTGCGCATTACACTCTCCAAACAGGATAAGCATAAATGCAATTACTAATAAACTTTTCATATTGTCTGATTTTTTGATTTTTATTTTTTGTTGGTTTTCTTAATATTCCCTTGGAAATACTAGGAAAACCAACAGAAATTCCACCAAGAATCAAACATTTTTAAGGAGCATAATCTAGACAAAGTATAGCATACTCAGGTTCAAAAGTCAATAGGTCTAGAGGTTCTACTTATTAGGACGAATTGGCCATAAAATAATTACATATATTATATGTAACAACAAAAAAGGCCTTATTTTATAAGGCTAAATATTAGATATCCCTCTTTTCATTTTTCTTTCCATAAATAGCAAAATTAAGCTCGTTTATCGTCCTTCGAAATTTTTCCTCATTAATATTGTCGGGGTCCTTCATCATTGAATTCAAAAGAAAAGCGAGTCCATCAACTTTTAATATTGAGTCCCTTGCTTCACCGTTCAGATTGATCACCTCTTTGGATTCTTTGTAGTCGTGATATAAATCAGTATACTCTTTCAACTGAAAAGGATTGCCTGATTTGATTTCTTCTTTCAACATATCTTTTACCGCTTCGATCCCTCC
>Ga0214219_1000883_pt1 | contig 10529 bp, 7 predicted proteins | sample TroBogypolimnion_26_FD_153057 | JGI IMG/M metagenome (GOLD analysis project Ga0214219, IMG submission 153057) | Freshwater microbial communities from Trout Bog Lake, WI - 25JUL2007 hypolimnion | ecosystem: Environmental > Aquatic > Freshwater > Lake > Hypolimnion/Profundal zone | place: Trout... | reverse complement strand
CCACCAGGATTTGGAATTGCTGGTGTTGTTGGAGTAGCCATTATACAGCCCTTCTAAATACGCTTGTTATTACGCTTTGCAAACGAGGATTTGATACAGCCAAATTATCCACATAGGTATACCAAACATCCATCAAGGTTGAGTAACCTGGAAGATGTTGGCCATTGATTGTATTAGCCAATAAACCATTGTGATAATACTGATAATTTGCAAGCAAGTCTTTAATGCCATTGCCCTCAGGCGTATTCGGCAACAAACCTTTTTGGTTCATAGTCTGAAATTGGCTAATTACTTTTGCTGACTGAACAGGACGAGTTGGATCATTATAGTTTGCAAACCATACTGGATTACTTTGACCATAATTTGCCGTTATTTGTTTCCATGCTTGACCAATATTATATTCTGCTTGGCGATTGTTAGATTTACGAGCATCCGTCAAAACAGTTTGATAAGCAGCATAACTTGACGCAAGATCTTGCCAACCTTGCTTAACATAAAGCGAGGTAAGAAATTGTTGCGAAGTTACCTTTGATCTGAAATGATCAAGTAACAACTTGTTTTCAACAGCCAAAGCATCTGCACTATCTGCTACCTGCGGGATAAGATATGGCGAAGCAGATGAATATGCTGGATTATTAAGCAACTTTTGATTGCCATCAATCCAACTAATTGTTGAATCAGCCAAAGGAACATAAGCACCGCTTGAACCATTTTGGGTACGGGCTACTGTGTAAGCCAACGCACGATTAGGATTGCTAGGTGAACCTGTTTCTTGAAGAAACTTGTTTAAAGCACCAGCGGCTGTGTAGTTAGCACCCGTGCTTGGATCCTTGGTATTAAGCAAGTTTAGATACTCAGAGCGTAGCGTCTGCATATCTTTAGTGTAATAATCATTGCTTACCGTTGGAGACAATGGCAAGAAGAATGCAAACAAGCCTTTGATAAGCAAGTTTGATTTGGCGTTGTTTTCAATCTTAGCCAAAATCTGTGCTTGCTGAAACGCTGGCAAAGATGTGTAGTTTTCTGGCAAATCACCATGGTAATAAGCAGCGGCAATTGCAGACAACTTTGAGTTGTAAACTGTTGACTCACGATCATCCATGTTCATTGCGTTAAACAAATCACGCATGGTTGAAGATGGCATAAATGTGTCAATCCAATTATTTGACAAATAGCCGCCAGTTGTTGCGTTGGCTGCTTTGGTAGTCCAAGGAAACTTTTGCGAAATTTCACTTGCAGCAAAGTTGACAAATGGGCTTACGCCAGGTGTTTTAATTTCTGGCAAAACTGTCAATAGCGACGCCGTATTACCAGTAATAGATGTTGGCAAACCAGAGAACTGGGTCATGCCTAAAGAATTTAAACCACGAGAAAGGGCATTGCCAAATTCACCAAGCATTGGATAAACAATGTACTTTTGACCATTGGCATCAGTATGTACAAAACCAGGGTTGTTTAGACCCTGTTGTACAATCTGAAAATCACGAAACGCCTGTGGGTTTGTCATTAGCAAACGGCCAGTACGACGCATAGCCTGCTCTTGAGCAAAGTAAAACGGTAGCAAATTACGGTGCATAATCGCCCATTGGCTACGAATAGCAGGGCTGTGAATTGTTGGAATCATCTCACGTGTAGCCTGCATCGCAGTCATGCGTACTGCTTCATCTTCGCTAAGAAGACCCATATCAATCAAAGGCTGGTTAGTTAATAAACGACGAGTAAAGAAGTCCGCAAACAAAGGCTGACGAGAAATGTAATCCATAACTGGAGTAACAAACTTACGGTATCCCATTTGCTCTACACGTTGAAGTGAATCAGAAATTGTAGGCATATGCAGACGGCCAAGTACCTTGATTGGTAACGCCGCTTGTGGCAATGACTTTAATTCTTTCTCAGTAACGCCTTCGCCTTTAGCAATTTTCTGAAGTGCGTCAATGTCAATTTTGTTATTTGCCCCATGAACAAGACCTTGTAAATGATCAATTTGAGTCTTAGCAAAAGACTCTGGAACATATTTTGTATATCCATCCATAGATGAACGATAAGCCTGATACATATTAGGATTACGAATACGAGCCGCTTGAGCATCTACTAGGCTTGCAAATTGTTGATCTGGGCTTAAAGCCTTAAACTCAGGATCTTTTAAACTTTTAAGATAGTCACGAGCAATATCACGTTGAGCCAAATCCGCTGCAGCGTTAGTACGGTTTTTAGCCAAGTACATGCGGTAGTGAGGATCCTCAGTTGTTAGGCCAGCAAGTTCTTGACCAGGTACCGATCCATGACCTTTTTCTTTGGCAAATACATCAATGTCTTCTTTAGCCGCAAGTTCTTGACTTGCTTGGTGAGCGGCAGAAACACCAGCCGTTGGTCCACGACTGCCGTATACATCTTGAAAACGATCCATTGCACGAATCTTGTCTTTGACAAAGTAAGGCAAAAGTTCAGATTTAGCAAATTGATTGGCAAGATAGCCCAATGGCATAATCTTAAATCGTGCTGCACGAGCAGCGTTTACGCCATTGTTCCAAGCCTGCTTGCTTGTTAATGAGTCATCAAGACCTTTAAAGGTTTTGCGGATTGTTTCGCTACGAGAATGAATTTCTTTAGTAACTTCGTTATCCGTAATTATTCCAGGCACTGGACCAACTTGTTTTTCGTATTTTTTAACCCAAGCAATTTGTTCTTTTATTTTTGAATCTTTTAAATCAGATTCAGACATATTTTTTGTCATCTCAATTAATTGCTTAGATGTTTTTTCTGGGCGAGGACCGTTCCAACCAACTGCTTTTTCTTTTTCTTCAGCAGCAGCAATTGCATCAATTGCGTCTTTATCTGTATCTGTAAATGACATAGCAGAACGATCTAAATGCCATGCTTTGTATTTATTATCCAAATTGCCAATGGTGCTTGCTAATACGTTGGTAAGATAATTTGGCAATCCACGACGGATTACTTGGTGTAATGCCTCACCAGCAGATACACGAAGACCAAAAGCAGGAGAAAGCAAAGCCAGCGGAGCAAAAATAGCGTTTGTGTAATGAGTAAAAAAATCATCTACAGGATTATACAAAGCACCGTAGGCTTTAGCAGCCCTAAGTTCTTGACGTGCTTTTTTAAAATCAATCATTGCACCTTGAAAACGTTGGCTTTGAGTGATAGCAACTGATTTAGTTCCGCCACCATACTCAGGTTTTATTTCAGTTCCACCAACATCTTGCCCTTGATTAACTCCATAAACAGCATGGTCATAGCCATTGCCTTCGCTGGCATCTTTAAGCGAACTAAATAATTGGCTAGATTGAGTATCGGCAATACCAAGGTTTTTAAGCACTTCTTGCTGAAGCACGCGAAAGCGAGCAAGACGTTCGCCATCATCAGTTGCAAGCATGATGTTTCCAGCATGTTCAACGGCAAGACGATTTGGCATGGAAAGATAAGCCATTTTAAGAGCAGTATCTGCTGCACCTGGATCTGCAGGATCGAATCTTTCGGAAGACAAAGCCAATTGATTTGTGTCAAAAGACAAAGGACGTTTACCTGTAAAACTGCGCACTTTGCCAGCAAGAGCATTCATAATAGCACCATTGCCAGGCTTAAATAATGCAGGAGCGTTGATCTTAAATATCTGCTCTTGTTTAGCATTGCCCTTTGCATCGTAAACTGTTTTGGTTTTTGGTTGCATCTTTGGTTGATTGTTGGCATCCAAAGCAGGCGTGCCATCTTCGTTAAGGACAGGCTCCATTACTGCACTCTTACGAGGCAGAAGAAGGTTTACCTGATCGTTAAAATTGGTTGCTTGGTCGCTATTGCGAATAGCATCTGGGCCAATCTTTTCGCTAAGTAGTTTACCTACAGTGCGTGAAGGAAGACGCAACTCACTTGTTGCTGTACCAGCATCTGCTAATTCTTTGGAATACAAAGATTGCTTGAAAATTTGATCTGCTTCAAAACGATTAGAAACATTAGCCAAAGCCTTCGACATGGTTGCTGACCAACCGTTAGGAATACCATATGTCGTATGAATATACCCAGCCTTAGAAGCCAATGAAGCATCTGGATTAGATGCTACAGAAACAATGTCGTTAACAGCACGATTTTGTGCTGCACGAAGTGGGTTAGCCATTACCTGATCGTATTGATCTGCGGTAATGATCTTGGTTGACATTCCTGAAAGAAAGTTGGTCAAACCAGTGGCAGATGATGCAAACGGCAATGTATTACGGATGATTGGCTTGCCAGTATCTGGGTCAATCTTTGTGCGTTGTAAGCCAGTAGCAGGATCTACTTCAGTTGCTACAGCAATGTTGTTGCCTTTTTTAAGTGCGCCGTTAAGTTTGCCTGCAGTTGCCAAAGGATCTGCTTCAAAGTCAAATGAAGCGTCAGCGATGCCTGATACAACCTGTCCAAGGCCAGTGTTTGTATTGCCTAAAGTGCCAAAACCAGGAATGTTAGAAAGCCCATGAGCAATATCTCTACCAAAAGATACAAGGTAGTTAGGATCATTAGACTTGTCAAAAGAATTTTGATAGGTCGGAACTACACGACCAAGAATGTTGCGAGTTAGCGCAGCGCCTACGCTTGCGCCAAGAACGGTACCTTCACCTGGAAGGATGGAACCAATGGCTCCGCCTGCAAGTACGCCAAATGTGCCAAGTAAACCAGCACCAAAACCATGATCCGCGTAAAGGCTATGAATAAATTTGTAATCTTTTTGTACTTCTTGCAAAGGTTTATTAGCCCATGACATAGCAGTACCAATTGCTTTACCAACTACTGGAAGGCTAGTAACTGCTTTAACTGCTTCGCCTGGTAAGTTTTTAATATCGTTAAAAAATCCACCTTGAGACGGTGCAGGAGTTGGTGCAGGGGCTGCTGGTAGCGGTTGAATATTACTCACTGAACCGCCCTACTCGCTTGTAATGTTTCAATCATATTTGGAACAAGTGCAGATGATACATCTGGCACAGATTTTAAAGCGTTACGCATCCATGCAGCAGAATTGTATGTGGCAATATGATCATCTAAAGCATTAGCAATCGCAATCATGTGCGAAGTCGCAGCAAGTGTATTAAAAGTATCTTGACTTCCAGATGCAACACCAACGGCTGCTAATGCTGGATTTTGCTTAACAAACATTTGATTGCCTTGAACCATGTCATTTGCTGTATTAACATTTGGTCCACCAGCAATATTTGCCTGAGCAGTAGGTTGCACTTGTGGCATCGGTTGCATTGATGACATTAATTACTTCCCTAATTTAGCGGCAAGGGCCTGCAATTCAGGAGAAGCGTCACGATTTGAAGCAAGAGCCTGCACAAGATTTTTTGCAGATTGTCCACCTTGTGTAACTTGACCTGGCATAATGCCAATGGCTTCTGGACCTGCTCCAGCACCGAGTGGTGAACCTGTAGTTACTGGCTCATTTGGGCGTTGAGTAGGTGCAGATAAAGGTGTAACTGGTTGTTGTTGTTGTGCTTGTTGTTGCTGTGGCTGTCCACCTTGTTGAGCCATTTGCGCCATGGCGCTAGGTGAAGGTGGATTGCTGCCGATGCGTGTTTGGGACATTGGTGCTTGTGCTTGCAGGTTCATTAAGTCTTGGCCATCACCATAACTAGGCATACCAGAGATATAACGTTGTGCTTGCTTTGATGCTGGTCCACCATCGGTGCGTCGGCTTAAAGCCCCTGGGCCTGATGACATTGCTGGCTTATTTGCCTGTGGCATAGTCAGTCTCCCTCGTTTAGTGTCTCAATGGTTCGAGCGGCATACTCGTGAAAGTGTTTTTCATCTTCCACGAAACTTGCTTCTGTATCAAACATACCTGTTAGAGCATTTGCAAAATTAGCAAAGGCTATAAAAATATTAGAAATTAGATCAGCAAAAAGGGCAAACATGTCCCACTTGTTAAAACGAGTAGGAATCCGCTCGCCCTCTTGCATGAAGGTTACTTAGCGCCTGGGTTTGTTCCGCGTGTTGCAGAAGGCTGTACTGTGTACTTAATGTCAGACTTTCCAGTTGACTTAACTGAAGGAGCATCTTGGATGCTTGTCTTTTGTGTTGTTGCTTCTGATGAGCCATGTCCACCTTGCATAGCAACCTTAACAGGTGCTGATTGCAGGCTAGACTTAAAGGCTGGTGCTACTTTTGCCATTTATTTTCTCCTATAGGTTTTGTTTTTCTCACTCGTAACGTTAGGCGGGTGAGCGTCTGGCTACATTCGCAGATAATTGCGGTGAGCCAGAAGACGAAAGTCCTGCAAGTAGATTTTGCAGTGCAGATGATTTTGCACCTTGCGGTGGTTGTGGCATACCTTGCGGCATTCCTTGCGGAGTAGGTTCCCCGCCAGGAGCCTCGCCTGGTTGACCAGGGGCTGCAACTTGCGGGGAGACTTGTTGTGCAAAGGCTTGAGCCAAAACATCTTCAATAGCATCGCCATTTTGACGACCTTTAATTGCGGCAGCGAGTGCTACAATTGCTTTTGTTGGATCTTGTCCTTGCATTGCCATTTGAGGAATTGCATTTGCGTACGATGCAACTGCTTGCATGAGTGAATCACGCAGTTCTTCAACTTCAACTTTTTCTTCTTCTTGGGTAACGTTCATATCCCAAGGCATCTGACGACGCAAAAAGTCGCGGCTAATTAACTTATCTCCACGAGCCTGTAAACCAAATACTAATGCGCGGTTTGGATCTAGACCCGCCATCATTCCGTAACTTACATCACACCAGTAATCACCATCAATATCTTTTTTAGGTGTGTAGGTAATTTCGTAAGGTGCGCCAGCGGTTACGCCGCGTACTTCCTTTTCAACATCACCAAATAATTGTTCATCCATTTTAAAGCATAGGCGCATGACATGACGGAATGTGTCAGCCAATACTGCTTGTGCTGTTTTGACTTGTGTGTCAAAGCCGCCCATAAGTGCTTCTACACCACGGCCTGTAACGATAGAACCTGATTGCTGTCCTAGACGACCTTGTGGGTAACGTGAGCCTACACGAAGTTCTTGATCTAATTCGCTAGTCTCTTGAAATATTCCATTAGGAATCTCAAGACCAACACGACGAATCTTTTCTGGATTGGCAGAGCGGATAGTTGCATCTGGACCAATCTCAATAACGTTTACATCTGAAGGCAAAGCAAAAGGAGCCTGTACAGACTTTTGTGCCGCTTCAAGTTGAAATGTTGCCATACGTGCGCGAGCAACTTGTACCCACATGATGTCGTCAAATTGTCCACGTTGGTTTTCATCAGAGTCAACGCCAGGACGAATAGCAATAGCAATTGGTAGTTCATCAAGAAGATTCTTAGCACGCTCAAGAACAAGGTTGCCCTTTTCAGGAACAAACAAAACTAGTTCTTCTTTGTCCTGATAGCGATAAACTTCAAGGATACGCTCAGAATTGCGACTCTCGTATTGTGTACGGATTTGTGATTCGTACTCAGGAAAATCATTGATAAGTTCGCGTACTGTTTTTTGGTAGCGCTTGGTGTATGAGAGCAACTTGCCAAAACGGTCAAATTCAGGATAGGCATTCATTGGGTTGTCAATGCGAATCATTGGACGATTGTTTTCATAATCAGGCTCAATGATGAAAGGCAACATACCAAAGGTAAGGTAACGATCAGCACCTGTATACATCATGGTCTGAAGGTTGCAAGAGTCGCGGTAGCCAGCAACAATCATGGTGCGCTTATCGGCACGCTTTCTTGCACGATCTGAAATAGAATCTGTTGTGTCGCAGTTAAAGGCAGGAAGTGGGGCAATAACTTCCGCTACATCGCGGGCAGCCACATCAATAAAGTTTGCCACCATAGGCTTTGGATATTCTTCGGAGAATGCGCCAGGAAATACCTGTTGAATGTCGCCTTGGCGAATAGCCATAAGGTCAGAGTAGCGAGCGTCACGAGTATGGAATCTATCTCGTAACTTGCGCACCTTGACGCTAAGTACATCAATATCTATTGCCACTTATGTATCCCCCGTTAGCCGCAAGTTTTTCTTGCGTGCGTTGCCATTCTTCTAAGTTAATAACCTTGCGGTTCATTGTCTGATAGCGTGAAGCAAATGGATTCTTCACGAATGATCCGCCGTAAGCGCCTGACTGATTGATATAGTCACGCATCTGAGTCTCTGCAAACCAGAGGGCCATTGGACCGTCTTGCTTATTCTTTGTTCCTGCTGACCAAGTAATCAATTGCTCAATCAGTGCCTTGATATGTTCGTTGTCGGCTCGTGGCAATTCCAGAAGATTATTCTTCATGTATTTGCCCTGGTTGTCGCACGAGCCGAATAGTGGCGCCATAGAGGCAACACCGAATTCAAGATCCATTTTGTTGGAACCTGTATAGTGCTGCACGAGGCGAATACCGCGTGTTGCTAAAAAGTTGTTGATTTGTTCGTCTTGAGTCAAGAATAACTGGAAAGCATTCTTCTCAATAACCCAGACCTTTGGATTGTATTTCTCAGTCCAAGTAAAAATTAAGTCACGAATCTGTTGAGGCGTAGGTGCTGGCATCCGTGATGCCTCTAGCAAGTAACGCTTGCCTGTGGTTCTATCTCCTGAGATAATGACAGAGAAGGTGTCACCAGACATGGCTGGATCCATAGCAGCGACAATATATTGCGATTGGATATTGCCAGGATGTCCTGGTGCGCCAGGGATGATAGGGCCGATAGCACGCATACCGCTGACAGAACCGCGTACACATTCAGGTGAGAAGATGGCAGTAGACTCAACATCTTGCTGCTGATAAACCATTGCCCAAGTCTTTGGGTCAATCAATCCGCGACGGCGGCGAAGATGCGGTCCATTCCAGCGCGGGTAAAGTCCATCGTTATCTGCTGGGGTAGTATCAGTATCCCAAGGACGATCTGACTTAGGCCAGAGGGTAATCCAGTCTTTTGGATCATCTTTAAATTCTAAGACTGCTGGCATAGCCAAATATGTCCAAGGGCTGACGTTATCTGGGTAACGCTCAGGGTTGCGCATCTCGCGGTAAAGATCCATTGGATCTACGCGAGTACCGACAACGAGAATCTTTCCAGTAGGACCGACACGAGTCAGTACTTCCTGTTGAATCCAGCGGATCTGCTTTTCATACTCACCAGCATTGGCAAGGGTGACGCAGTCATCCAAAATAATAAGATCGGCACGTGCGCCGTAAATCTGTCCACCAATACCAAGGGCTTGGACGGTAGGATCCTTTTCACCTGATTCACGTTCTAGGTAGATCGTGTCGGCTGTCCATTTCTCAGCGGTAGCCTTAAAACCTTCTACTGGCGCGTAGCGCCTTTGAAGTTCTGCCCATTGGGGTGATGTCAGTCTTTGCTTGATGGCGTAGAGGAATTCTTTAGCCATTGCCTGAGTCTTTGAAACCAACTTGATACGAACGTTGGGATTGGTGACAATCCGATAGGTTACATAGTCAATGGAGACTGTCATGCTCTTGGCGTGTTCGGGCGGCATATTGACCAGGACGTAATTAGGAAATCCCTTTTCGTAGGTCATATTGCCGTGGAGCCAAGCAGGCTCCCCTTCTTCTAGCAACGAGGTAATGTTGCGTTGATGGGGGAAGGTCTTGCTCATCATATACTTCTCGCGAAAGTCTTCAAACGAGATTTCGGCGTCTTCAGTACTTACGACGCCTTTTCTTTTTTGGATGACCCTAGAAAGGTCAATCGCTTCTTTAAACTGAGGATCGGACGTTCTGTAATACTCGTATGACTTGACGCTCTTGCCGACTGCGCGGCAAGCGTCTTCCACCGTCACTCCATCGGCAATCAGCGCGATGAGACGCTTCTTTGCCTCTGGAGCGGATAAGGTAGCCTCTGGGGCTAACTTATACGCATTAGACTTTGGTTTAGCCATAAACCTATTTCTCCTACCGCGAAGCGTTGCCTATGGGCAACACTTGGGTTATCTTTAGGGGGCGCCTGCAGCGCCTAACCCTATGGGTTAAAGGCAGCCCGTAAAGGCTGCCATTGGGTAGTTAGTAGTTCGTCTCAGCGGCAACCTCGCTGTGAGGCTCGGTGTGCCTAGAGCCGAACGTAACCTGTGTAGATTATTTATATCCCTATATATACTAAGGCGGGATAAAGTCGGTTTATCCCTACTTGGGGTGTGTGATGTTCGTCACACTGTCTAAAGTCAGTATTTTACGCTTACTTTGTAAAAAAGATTTTTGTCACACTGCCCGTTTTGGGTGCCTATATTTAGAAAAAATACTTTGGTGGATAGTAATAGTGATACACCCCCGCAGTTAAAAACCCTCGGGTTGAACGTGTGGCGAAACGGGTTTGGAATTGTAGATTTAACGCCAGCGCAACCGCACGGCATAAGACGGCAAGAATTGGCGGACGATTAGCGGGGCTTTGATCGTCTTCTATAGGGCTTTGAGTGGCATAATCGGGCGAACTTGGGGCATTGCGGGGCGTTGTGACGTAAATGCGGGGAGACTATAAATCTGACCCATTAGCAGACAACTCAACCCATAACCGCACAGATTCAACCCATAAGCAGCC
>Ga0214219_1000875_pt1 | contig 10580 bp, 7 predicted proteins | sample TroBogypolimnion_26_FD_153057 | JGI IMG/M metagenome (GOLD analysis project Ga0214219, IMG submission 153057) | Freshwater microbial communities from Trout Bog Lake, WI - 25JUL2007 hypolimnion | ecosystem: Environmental > Aquatic > Freshwater > Lake > Hypolimnion/Profundal zone | place: Trout... | reverse complement strand
TCCCTTGTGCGTTATATGCCTGCATGAATCCACCGCCCGATACCGGCATGATCCGTGATTCCTCATCCGTCAGATTGACCTGATCTTTATCCTTTACCCCTGGTTCTGGAGCTTGAGGAGTTTTCCCGCTCGGTTGTTTCCCGGTCTCTTGACTTTTGCGTTCACGATTTGCAAGCTTTTTCTCATACTCAGCTTTTTCTTTTGCATATCGTTCCTCTGCCCGATGCTGAATTTCTCGCTTTGCCTTGGCAATCGCTTCAAGCCTTGTTTCACGGCGCTCCAGTTCTTCTGGAATACTCATACCGTCAGCTATTGTTGACTGGTCTGCCTGTTCGGACTGACGAAGCAGGGACTCAACTTCAGATTTCAACTGCTTTTCGAGTTTGCAGGCGTGACCCCAACTCAGCGCCTGATGCTTTGAGGCATTGGCTTTGATTTTGGTGCCATCAATACTGATCTTTCCGATTTTGAGGATGTTCATTTCATGAGCAAGACTCAAAATCTGCACAAAAAGTGGTTTGAGTTCAACGAGAAAGCGTTTCCGGAAATTTGCGATGGTATCATGGTCAGGATGAGTGTTTCCGGCAATGTATCGGAATGCTATGGATTCATAAGTGGCAAGCTCAAGCTTTCTGCTTGAAAAAGTCCCTGTTGCGTAACCATAAAACAAAAGACCTAATAACATTTCCGGATCATAGGCTTTGCATCCTCTGCCGTCATAGGCATCTCTCAATGGAGTCAGATCAAGCTGTGCAACAATGTCAACAATAAAGCGTGCCAGATGATTGACTGGCAACCAATCCTGAACGGATGGAGGCAAAAGGTAGAGGGAATCTCGATCAGCAGAGAGAAAGTCTGAATGCATTGCTCTTTTGTGAAGTAATTGACTGAGTGTTATGCTGTCAATATACGCTATATCTTGTTATTATAAATAGACTTGATCGGTTCTTTTATCTTCATTCCTTGCCGTTTAAGTCCGACAGACTGCTAGCAAACATGCTTTCGATACCGCATAAATACGATATTTACTTTTACCGAGCGTACCTCTCCCATGATAATACGAGGCTCTCTCTCATCAATACTATTTTTTAACCGGTCATTACCGGCGCACTTTGACAGGCTACAAACAGACGATACAGTAGTAGTCGTTCAAACATAGCTCTTGGTATTTTCATAATCAGTTTCCCCGCATGGCGGACAATCTTGCCTGCTGTATCGATGATCTAACTAATTATTTTATAAGCACATACGGTTACCGAAATGACCAAAGCACTGACATCTTCCTTGAACGCCTGTATCGGGTAGGAGGCGGGGTCACCCCCGTCGACACCGGGTCGCAGGCCCGGTCTCCCGGTACCTGCTCCCACACAACGTAGCGTGCAGATTTCCCGCACTACGCTCTTCAGAAGATGGCTCACAGAATTGCAAGTCCTTGCAGCTTTCCATATGAAACTGATAGCTTTGGACGCAGCAAGCCAAACCGTGTTTTCAGGCCATGATAGGTTTCCCATGTCACCAGTCCTTTCTGGCTTCGGCTACTGAGCATTTTCTTCCAGCATCTTTCAACGCATCGATAGATCCTTGATATACCCATGAAATTTCCAGCTATACCAAAGTAGGCATAGTGCCCTCGTAGAACGCTATTCAGATTTTTCACCTGTTCCTGTATCGGCAGATGCATCATTCGTCTCATCAGGTCACTTAGCCGTTGCATGCTACGATGCACGCGAGTATTTTCGGTGCGCATACCCACCTTGAAGTTTCCTTTCAGGTTACGGGTACAATAGAAGGTAAAGCCCAGAAACTTAAGCGTCTCAGGACGCTTCCTACCTCTTTTCCCAGCATATTTCTGCGCAAAGCGACCGAATTCCACGAGCTTTGTCTTACTCGGTTCCAGTGTCAGCGCAAATTTCTGTAAACGTTTCGACAGCACTTCTTGAAAGCGTACCGCATCCGATCGATACTGAAAGCACACCACGAAGTCGTCAAGATATCTTACCAGATAAGCCTCGCCTTCCATCCGTGGCTTGATGGCTTTCTCAAACCAGAGATCAAGTACATAATGAAGGTAGAGATTACTCAGTAAGACACTGATTGATCCACCCTGCGGGGTGCCTTCTTGACTTGGATGAACGACTCCTTCTTCCAGTACACCCGCCTTCAGCCATCGTTTTATCAGGTTTAAGACACGTGGATCACCAACCCGATGCTCCACGAAGCGCATGACCCACTCATGATCCAGACTGCCGAAGAAGTTCTTCAAGTCCGCCTCCAGCACCCAGCTTACTTTACGCCCTGCAATGATTTCATTCAGGGTCGCCACAGCATTGTGGGCACCTCTGCCGGGTCTACCTCCAAACGAACAGTCCAGAAAGTCCTGTTCGTAGATGGCAGATAGTACCTGAGAGGTAGTTCTCTGGAGAGCTCGATCCGAAACACAGGGCACTCCCAATGGCCGTTTCTCCTGTTTACCGGGCTTGGGAATATAGACCCGTCTGATCGACGGCGCTTTATACCCCTGACGGTGCATGGACTGGAGCATAGACTCAATCCATTCCTCAAAGCTTTCTTTTGCATCCGCCACACTCTGACCATCAGTTCCTGGTGCGGAGTTATTGGGAATCTGTTGCAGATTCTTCCATACCCGTTCCCGAGTGATATGATGCGCCAATGAAGTGAATCGCAACTTCGCATCACTCCGAGCTTTCTCTGTTATTTGTTCAAGTCCTGTTTCCATGATTGGTCGTTCTTCTCATTGCATAGAAGTCCATTTCCCTCCCTTTGAATGGAGCTCATGTTTCCCATAAACAATTCATCTTCTGCTGCCCGCTTCCCCATGTAATTGGCTCTCCCAATCTCGAAGTACTATCAGACAGTCTGACTTCCACCCAACCTTCCGGTCATTCTTGCCATTCGGCTTGTCTGACCGTACAAGCTTTCGCTTGAGCCAAGTGGATCTCCCTTGTTCGCATGACTTCCCTTGACTGCATGCTGGCGGTTTGTACCCCGGAAGTATTCCATAAAACTCACCGTTTCGCTTTCTGGAATTCTGCTTTCCCCATTGAGAGACAAGGTCAGCTACTCCAACCAAGTTCGATTTCGGGGCTACATTTCCGTTCACTTTCGTTCCGGCCTACAACCTCCCTGTCTACGCTTCGCAGTGATTGTTACCAATCATCACGCAAGACTCGGTTCCTGACTGCTGGCTAGGCTTTATCAGGGTTGCCATTTCAGGCAACTGAATTTCATGCGCTTGCAAGGCGCAACTCCCACAACACCAGACGTGTGGTTCCGCATCCGGCGGTTCATGAAAGATGCTGAAGCCCCTGCACGGTATTCCTTACAGAAACAAGTCCCAGACGATCGAAATTGGCTTTCGAATGTGTTGTATTCATATGTCTTGCCCCACTATTCCACCATGGATCTCGCCCGTTATTGGTAGAATGATATGCGAGCACTTTCTTCAATCCTGCTTGCATCAGCTTCTTCGTTCGGGTTTTCGGCTGCTTCCACGGTGCCAGAGGATGCATCGCAATCGCGCCGTATCCATCCATCCAATTCTACCAGCTTTGAATTGGTTTCTGTCAGCTTGAAATATGCCGACCATCCCCTTACAACCGGGTTGAGCTGCTCGATGGTTAGTGATAGGTTTCTTCCTCTTGAGCCTTTCAATATATCTCGCACTTTAACTTTGAATCGAGCCAGATTAACCGGCGCCACTCGCAGTTTTGGTACTTTATTGTTTGTTAGGCTGTAACCAAGGAATTTCCTTTCCCACGGTCGACCGACGGCGCTTTTTCCTGATTGACGTCCAATTTCAACGCTTCCTTAAGGTACCGGGTATGACTGCGCATCAGCCGCTCTCCTGCCTTCCTGCTTCTGACGTACGCATTGACATCATCCGCGTATCTGCAAAATTTGTGGCCTCTACAATCCAACCCTCGCAATCAACTTGCAGGCGCTGGTTGCTAACAACCGTAAGGTGATGTGGCCAAATCCATGGCTCTAAATAATACGGAATTATTTCTTGTGGTGTTCTTAACTCAGGGTATGTTCAGCAAGGTAATTCTGACCAAACTCAGCGAGTGTCTTTGTTTCAATACCGTTACATTGCCACCAAGAAAAGATGTGCCGATAAGCATCCAAATGGCAGGCCACATCTGCCTCTGATCGCCAATAAGGGGATCCGCCCGCCATAAATTCTGAGGAATGCGACATAATATTTAATTGGGGAAAACGTACGCTCGCCCAAGCACAGGTTTTCAGCAAATCGGCGGACGTTATGGACGGAGAAACCCGCAACCATTTATTACCAAAGCCCAAACGGCGGATGATGGCGGCAGCATATCTATTATTTTCCAGTCCAACAAATCGTAAACCTGGCTTGATGGTACAAGGCACTTGTAATAATATGCCTGTTCCAGGCTGGCATACATCATGGGGACCCATCCGATAGGGATTCAGAGGCGCTTTTGTGTGGTCTAAAATCCCAGTAGAGGACCAATCAACCCCAGGTAGGATGCTGGTATCGAATTTAATACCAAGCTTATTCAGAATATCGACTTGTTGAATATCTATCCCCCACCGACCAGCACGATGACTTAAAGGGATCCCGAATCTGGTCTTGATAAGATTTGCCAGTGAAGTTAGCTTGGCTTCCAACTCCGCGCATGTATAGTCCGGACCAACGCAGGCTCGTCCGGAAAAATCCTGCGACACAAGAGGTGGTGTTTCCCATAAATGAGGATGCATACCAACCTCGCAATCTCCTTTACGTAAAAGTGACTGAATAATTGCAGAACTATCATCGTCCTTGGCAATAGAATACGATAAGAGATAGGTTGGACGAACACCATAATCTTGGCACAAGCGATGAAAAATTGGCAGATATCGGACATTATTTAAAGACTGACTGTTCGTATCAGCCCAGACATTGTCAGGTTCGACATCGATTGTGACTAATCCTGTTGGCCTTGTCTTGCCTGATGGATATTCACTCATGCTGTGATGCTGTCGCATGTGCGATCGCGGCAAAAATCACCGGGGAACTCATTCTTGTACCCAAGGGACAAAACCTGTCTTCTAATATTATCCGCGAGTTAGTAAAGATATTGAGCAATGAGGCAAATGCCTTCCCCCCCAGCGGTATTTTTCGCAACCACGCGTTGAATATCAACTGACGAAGGTGTAAACCAGTACCAAGTGTACCTACGATAGGGAACAATTGTTCAATCTCAAAACCGGCCTCATTCAGGATATGGCGCATACCATCCTGGGTAAACCGATAGTAATCACCACCTGATGCTGGATGGAAAGTCCACGTTCCATGACTGGTAATCAGAAGGCGACCATCATCTCGCAACAAACGTCGGCATTCACGCAAATAGGGCTTGTAATCAGATATGAGATAAACCACTTGAGTCGAAATAATACAATCTGCAGAAGCATTGGCCAATGGTACCGGTTGACCTGGAAGTATAACAACATCGACATAAGGACTGGGACAAGAATCAACGCCAATATATTTCACACTTTCAGGAAACAAAGAGCGATAAGGTTTGGCACCACAACCAAAATCAATAATTTTCATGTTGGGCGTGACATATTTATAAGAAAATCCCTTCACTACATTGGTTAGACCCCGCAGCAGACAATAGTTAGAATCCCAGATGCGGGGATTTAACCGTCTGATAGATTCAAATGTTTTCCCATACTCAGTTCGTATACCTCGCTTGTTCATGCTTGATTTCCAATTTTTATACGCATCGCTTTTTCATGCCCGCCTACCATGCATGCATTATCATAAAACTGCTCCACACGATCACGACCCTTTATGGAAAAGGATCGATACATAGGCACATCTTTCAAAAGCTCAACCGTTTTATTTGCTATATCAGACACTTCCGCGTAGGGTATTAGATGACCGGTTATTTTGTCAACAACCGCATCACGCGTTCCTCTTACATCGAAACCAATGACAGGCACACCCGAAGCCATGGCTTCAAGTACAACCATTGGCATTGCCTCACTCTCACTTAATTGCCATAGGATATGTATTTTCGTCAGTATCTCCGGTACATCATCGCGCGTTCCCAGTAAATTCACTTTTCCCGTAAGGCCTTCGTTTTGTACTAGCGCATGAAGTCGGTCTCGATCCACCCCATCGCCAACTATCAACAATTTAGCATCAGGAATGGATTTCAAAAGAATAATAAATGCTCGAATACCTAGTACCTGTCCCTTATTGGGAGATAGTGTTCCTATCATAATAATAATCGGAGCATCATCCGGTTGTTTTTCTTTAAATAAATACTTTGTAAGGTCAACACCATTTGATACGACAGTATAATCGGAGCAGTTTAATTTAAAATAACTAGAAGCAACAGGAATCATTGATTCTGTAACAGCAATATGTGAACAGCTTAGTAACCAGTCTACTAAGTGTGATAAATAACGTATCAAATTATCTTTCAATGACCCATAGCGTGTAATACTACCATAGCCATGCAACACATGAATGCACGGTATCCGAAGCCATGCGTACGCCGCAACCCATGTAACGTTGGGGGAGTGTATCTCAATGACATCTGGATTAAATTGTCTCACCAATTTTCTTAGTTCAACAGCCGAACGCGGAATAGATCTAATCCAAAGATATTTATCTTTGGATAATAAATAATGACGTTTTATTGAGCTATAGCACGCATCTTGATACTCATCAACATCGAGCCAGGCGATGACTTCGACTTGATGCCTTCGTTTTTGAAGCCCAAGTGCAATTTCCAAAAGTACCCGTTCTGCACCACCCCGACGCAAGCTATGAACAAGCATCAAAATACGCATATTAAGTAATTCCTCCTATCAACTTAACTATCAAATTTTTTGATAAACAATTATATAAATAAAATGAGTTATAAATATAACTTTAATTAATATATCTCTACTTTTATTATTAAATACAGAGTTAAAATCATTTAACAAAATCCAATACACAAGAACTGACAATGAAGGAAGTAAATAATATGTCCCAACCCGCACACTAGATAAAACGGGCAAGACAAATAACATAGACAGGAGCAATAGTTCTGGGCGATATGTAATTCCCGCAATAATTTTCCTAACAACTAAAACAATTAAATAAAGTTTTCCAACTACAAATACCGGAAATATACTTAAGGATATAAGCCGCTCTGGAACAATCAGCGACCAATTGTCTCCACTTCTAAATATTTGTTGATAAGGAAAAGGAGATAAAGAAAGAAATAATAATTTAGTTAAATCATCAACTATTGGAATATTAAAACGGAATTTCTGCCACAGATCCTGATCCATATCTTTTAATTGATTAAATTGCGTAAACGCTTTTTCATCAATTTCAATAAAATTATTTATGCCAGCAGCAACATTATTAACAACCGAAGAAAGAAATAGCAAACAAATAAAATAAAAGAAAACTTTTTTTCTGGAAATATTCTTTACCAAAATATTTGATAAATACATAAAACGATAACTCATAAATATTATAACCATAAATATTACCAAGGGTACATAAACAGTTCTGTGTATAGAAATAAGATAAACAGAAATTATCAAAGCTATTAAATCTTTAAATGATAAACGACTCAATGTTATGATTCCAAATGAAACTATACCAATTAAAACTACAACAATTGCTTCCCTATCAAAGTGCAATGCAAAAGGCATAATAATCCAAGCAATAAAATTGGCATAATAATATTGCCTGTTAGTAGAATCTGTTGAAAGCGAATAAATATGCAGAGCAAGCGAATAAAATATCACACAAAACCACCATGACAATATTGTCAATGAGTAGAAACCAATACCTGGCATAGACCACAAGGCAAATCCAAATTTATAGGGGGAAAGAAGATTATTAAAGTAGCCATCAAGCCATGGATATTTTATTGCATCAAGTAGGCTAGATTCTTCTGCAATATTTTTGAATTTTTCACATACAGGAGCAATTCCGTTTAAATCACCAATAGGATTAAGTGGAATTTTAAATGCTTTGACATCTTGATACGACGCAAATACTTCGAGATTAATCGCAATATAACTACCCAACAAAGAAAGTATTAAACTAAAAATTGAGAAATAAAGAAATGCCTTCTTTGCCCGTACGTCAAAATCCAAGCTATTATATAAATAATTAAAACTAAATACCAATAATATAATTGTTGCGATCCATGTTACCAATTCACTATGGGCATAATCGTGAATAATTGCTCCAACCACAAAAGGAGCAAACGCACACAGAAACAGGTTATAAGATGATATATTTATTTTCAATTATTTATTTAGTTAATTTGAGACAAGATATTTAAACTATTTATAATAAATTTTAACTTTGCTTTACATAATACCGCGGTATACTTTCGCAAGCCTAGGCTATAGCTTATTTGTTCTTTTAATTTATAACCACTATCTTCCTCATTCAAATACTTTCTTTGTTCATTTTTTCCCCCTAAAATTAAATCAACCCAATCATTTAAGTCTTTGAGAATATGTTTTAAATATATTGGGTCTGACTTTATTTTTTCAATAATACAGATTAAGTCTTGCGGCTTATAAACAACTATAGGGTAATTTAATATATTTGTTCCTTTTTTTGATGCAAATAATACTGCTGGAACACCAAAATTAATCGAATCACAAACGACCGTTGAAAAACAATCAGCTGGACACACTAGTATGCATGATTCACTTAATGATGAAACAATTGATCTATTTCGTGCATTCTCTTTTGTTATATTTGGACCGGAAAATCCAAGAGCCAGATCACTATAGTACCGTGGATGACCGCGCATAATAACCTGCCAATTTAAAGGCATTATATTAAAAAATTCTTTTATAAATTTTATCGCAAAAACTTTATCTGCTCCATTTGGGAACAAATCACTTGTTATAATAATATTTTTTTTTATATCTTTTAAATTATTTATTGATCCAAATTTTATTCTTTTGCGTGGAGTAATATTGATTCCTTTGCACTTAACCGTTATTTTTTCTTTATAATAAAGTGAATTTGTTGAAAAATAACAATTTTCTATTATAGTTTTATTTGGCCAATTTATTGAGCTAAAACCACCATGTTGTCGAACTATAACGTCTAGACCTTGTATCGAAAAATAGGATGCAATAACTGGGTTAGGCATACTAGTATACCCAGTTAATACAAGGTTATTAATTTTATAATCTTGAACAACTTTCTTCAACTCAATAAGTGTCAATGAACATTTTTTATAACTATTTAATATGATATTTTTATACAATTTTAATATCATAAAACTTATACTTTTATCATTTTTAATTAATAAATCTATAAGCCTATAATTTAAATATTCTTTAAGGATATCATATGATTTACTATACTTATCTTTATACGATTTATTAAGTTTTGAAAAATCAAAATCATACTTTATAGAGTCTGGTGCATATCTTGATAATTTACCATTAAATAAATTACAATTTTCAGACCATCTTCCAAGTAAAGTCATTGGCTCTATATCATCTTTACACATTTCATATAGATAGAGAAAAAGAGTATTTTTCCCTTTTATTATCTTTGCATTAGTGGATTCTTCAGGTATATTTATTTTTGGATAAATCGGGAACATTTTCAATAACTTTCTATCATAACGTATGTTAAAAGTCAACTCATTTTTACTCATACATTCATGTCCGCACGCTTTAAGTTTTATATTTCGGCATTTGCATTCCTTTGATAACAATAAGTAATCTAACCATCCCCCTCGAGGAGTTTCACTAACTGAAGCCTTATAATGATCTCCATAAATAAATGTGATTTTAGCTGGATTGAAATGTTCTAATAATTTTTCTATGGCATACCTTAAACGATAATTAAGATAAAAAGTCTCACTCATTCCTCTTATTAACTCAGAAAAGTATACTTCAGGATAAAGAATATCAGAAAGAGTTTTCCGTAATATTTGTTCCTGGGTTATACTTTCGATTTCAAATTGATATAATTGTTCTGGCAATAAATACTGACCAAGGGTAAACACATTTATCCCTTTGTTTACAGCATCATTTACTACCGTATCTGATTCTGTAACAATTGTATGTAAATCAGGCATTACCCAGCTTGGTATAGCCTTTTCAAACCATACCGGCTCCGTGATATATACTAGATGCATTAATCGCTAATATTTTATCAATATCAATAACCGCTCAATAAAGTAAACCCATAATTCTCTGCAACCATGCTAAATCAAGTTCAAAATTGAATCATTCTAAAGAATGAACTTGTTGCACAGTCAATGTAATCACATCAGATGAGTTGATTAGGTTACTGCAAACAGCGAACAACCTAGGTTCTTGGGCATTAACACCTAGGGCTTAAAAGGTAGCTTTAAGGCCATTAATGTAACCATTTTTGCGCATACAGGTGTCTAGCTTTTTCAGAGGCCCATTCATAGAATGCCTCAAGACGCCAATCATTCCGGTAAATGTCAACAAAAATGTCGCTGTTTTTAAAAAAAATTACTAATCCTAATCGGGGTTTAAGATAACCGTTTGAGGAGCCTCCCATACCTTGA
>Ga0214219_1000873_pt1 | contig 10601 bp, 15 predicted proteins | sample TroBogypolimnion_26_FD_153057 | JGI IMG/M metagenome (GOLD analysis project Ga0214219, IMG submission 153057) | Freshwater microbial communities from Trout Bog Lake, WI - 25JUL2007 hypolimnion | ecosystem: Environmental > Aquatic > Freshwater > Lake > Hypolimnion/Profundal zone | place: Trout... | reverse complement strand
GCTGGCCGTTTTTCCGCACGGTGCTGGACAACGCCGAGGTCTCGCTCGCCAAAACCGATCTCGGCATCGCCCGCCAGTATGCCGCGCTGGTCCAATCGGCCGCGGTCCGCCAAAAAATCTTTGGCCTCATCGAGGACGAATACGCGCGCTCGGTGGCAATGGTTTTGGCCATCAACGAGCGCAAGGGGCTTCTCGCCAACCAGCCGGTGCTCGCGCAATCCATTCGGCGGCGCAATCCCTACGTTGACCCGCTGAATTATTTGCAAATTCGTTTTCTCTCGGTCTGGCGCCAGGCCGGCGAGGCGCAGCGCACCGAACAATTGCGCCGCTTGCTGGCGCTCACCGTCAAGGGCGTTGCCGCCGGCATGAAAAGCACTGGTTGATTATGCACGAAACCTACGATTCAGAAATGAAACGCCCGACCGCCTCCCCGGGTTATCCGGTGCGGCTTGGCATCATCGGCGGCGGCCAGCTCGCGCGCCTGACAGCCCTCGCCGCCGTGCCGCTCGGCGTGGAGGTGGTGGTGTTGGAAAAAAATCCGCACAGCCCGGCGGCCCGCCTCTCGCCGGATTCCCTGGTGGGCGACTGGAGCGACCCCGCCACGCTGAAAGATTTCGCCGGCCGTTGCGATGTGGTCACTTTGGAGAACGAGTTCGTGGACGCCGCCGCGCTCGCGCTTTTGGAACAGGCCGGGCACCGGGTTTTCCCCGGCGCCGCGTGCCTTGCCCTCACGCAGGACAAGTTCAAACAAAAGCGGGCCTTGGAATCGGCGGGGCTCGCCGTGCCGCCGTTCCGCGCCGTGGAGTCCCCGGCCGCAATCATTGCCGCGGCCCGCGACTTTGGCTGGCCGCTGGTCCTGAAAACCCGCCGCAATGGCTACGATGGCAAAGGCAATTTCACCCTGAAATCCGCAGCGGACATCCCCGCCGGCTGGCAGGCGTTGGGCGGTGGCCGGAACGACCTGATGGTCGAGGCCTTTTTCCCGTTCGTGAAAGAGCTGGCGGTCATCATTACCCGCGGGCTGGACGGCGCGGTGGCGGTTTATCCCGTCGTCGAGACGGTTCAGCGCCATCACGTGTGCCATGTCGTCAAAGCGCCGGCCCGGATTCCCGACGACCTGGCCCAACGCGCCGCGGCCCTGGCGGAACAGGCGGTCGCCGCCGTCGGTGGCGTCGGCAGCTTCGGGGTGGAAATGTTTTTGTCGGCGACGGGTCATCTGGCCATCAATGAACTCGCGCCGCGCGTGCACAATTCCGGCCATTATACCATCGAGGCGTGCGAGTGCTCGCAGTTTGAAAACCACATCCGTGCCGTGCTCGGCTGGCCTTTGGGCAATCCCCGCATGCTCGCGCCGGCGGCGGTGATGGTGAATCTCCTGGGCACCCACACCGCCCCCGGAACGCCCCGGGGCTTGGCGAACGCCCTGCGCTTGACGGGCCTGCGCTTTCACCTGTACGGCAAACGGATGAGTGGCCCGGGGCGAAAAATGGGGCACCTCACCGTGTTGGGAAATTCTTTGGACGAGGCCCTGGCCATCGCCGAGCGCGCCGCCCGGGAAATTGATTTTGGCGAAAAACTATGAAAAAGAATAATGCCCCGCGGGTCGGCATCATCATGGGCAGCGATTCCGACTGGCCCACCATGGAGGCCGCTTACCAGGTCTGCCAGGAGTTCCAGCTTCCGTGCGAAGTCCGGGTGGTCTCCGCCCATCGCACGCCCGACGACATGGCGCGCTACGCCCGGACCGCGCACCAGCGCGGGCTGCGCGTGGTCATTGCCGGCGCGGGCGGCGCGGCGCATTTGCCGGGCATGGTGGCCAGCCACACGCCGCTGCCGGTCATCGGCGTGCCGGTGGCAAGCAAAAGTCTGCAAGGCCTGGATTCACTGCTATCCATCGTGCAAATGCCGGGCGGCATTCCGGTGGCCACGGTGGCCATTGGCGGCGCGCGCAATGCGGGGTTGCTGGCCGTTTCCATACTCGCCGTCAGCGATGCCCGGCTGCTGGCGGAACTGGTGGCTTTCAAAAAGCGGCTCGCCGCCGAATCCCGCAAACGGGGTCGCAAACTGGCGGCGCGCCTGGCAGGCTGATTCGGTGGGGTGTCACCGCCGCACCGGAACGCGCGCGTTGAAACGTGTCAGTAGCGCCGGCTTTCGAGCCTGCGGGTTTACGGAGTTTTCCAACTCCGTGTTCCAGATGTGGATTTACAGCCCGTCCCCAAAAAAAGCCGCTGCGCCTCTCCCAGGGCCGTCGTCCCGCCGGCGAGTTTCCGTTCCAATCTGTGGTCATCAGTGTGGATCCCTGGTCGAAATCCTTTCAGGTTTCAGCATTGGGAGTTTGGAAGGGATGCCATGTCGGCTAGAGCCTGAACGCCAACGCGGTTCGCGTACCATCCCCACGCGTGTGGGGAAAACGGGCGGCGGCCAAAATTATCCGCGCCCTCAGCGCCACCTGTTGCGGGGTGGAGCCAGCATGAATCCACTGTTCCAGACGAATTCGTTTAGCTTGCGAGAGGACGCCGCCAATACTTTTACGTGATATCCCCCTATGCTATTCAGCTCGCGAATATGTGCACTTCTTTGCGGGCCACTACGCTAGTGAGAGTGGTTTATTTTGCTCCGTAACGGTCCACCAGCGTCTTGGCAATCTTGAGCAGTCGCTGACGCAGTTCCTCCGGCGCGGCGACCGTGGCATGTTCCCCCCAACTCATCAGCCAGTTTGTAATCTCTTCGAGGCTGTCCAGTTGTAGGTTCATTTGCACCCGGCCTTCCGGCAGTTGTTTGATCTTCTGGGACGGATGCCAGGTATTCGCCTGCAATAAATCGGCCCCCCAGCGGTCAAACTCAATGACCACCTGGTAATCACCCTGGCCTTTGAGGAAGCCAAACCCGCTGGCAAAATAGGTATCAGGGTCGAAATCTGCCTGGCGTTCAAACCGTCCTTTCAAAACCACCAGCGCCTCCATTCGGCTCAGGGAAAACGTCCGCATCGCCTGGCGCTTTAAATCCTGCGCTGCCAGATACCAACGCCCTTTGGTGCAGGCCACATGATGCGGTTCAACGGTTCGAGTTTCTTTGGTCTCCTCCGCCTCACCCAGTCGGCGATAGACAAATTGAACGGGTTGCCGCTGCTTGATGGCTGCGTCCAGTAGCTCGAAGTGCTTGAGATCTTCCTTCCCCGCCCCCACCACCCGGATCGTGGTGTTTGATTTTGCCCCCAAAATACTCGACCCGGTCAGTTGCGAAATTTTCCCCAAAGCCCCCTCCAGATTGCGGGCCAGCGGTGCGCCGCCGTATTGCGCCAGGGTATTTTGAGCCGCCGTCAAGGCTAGCATTTCACCGGGACTGATCGTCAGCGTCGGGAATTGACTCACCGGCGCAGAGTAGAAATACGTTTTCTTGGAGCCGTCATACCCAATCGGCAGGTTCAACTGGTCGCGCATGAAATCCATGGCCCGGAGAATAGTGCGCCGGTCCACTTCCAGATGCCGGCCCAGTTGGAAACAGTTCACCGGCTTTCCTTCGGCCAACAACTGATGGATCTGCCACATCCGGGAAATCTTGACCGGGGAAGGCTCCAGCTGTTGAGTTTTAAGGGAACGGGGTTTAACGGGGCGTTTCACAATTTAAAAATAAATACAATGTGGAACACTGGTTGTCACACCTAATCCTTTAAGCTGGTGCCACGATGAATGTGACACCCCAAAACAAACTTCTGGCGACCACCCGGATCGCTCAGGTCTGCCGGCTCTTTGGTCAGGGCTTGGTGGTCAAGGAGGTGGCGCAGCAACTCGACATCAGCGCCAATACCGTGATGTCGTATGTCCGGCGCATTCAAAAGCAACAAAACCTGTCCGACCTGCACCGGGTTTATGTCTGGTGCATTGAACAGGAAGTTCGGCGGCAAACCCGGCCAAGACCGGAAAAGACTCCATCAAAGCCAACCCTCCCCATCAACATTGAAGCGACTCAGGCTGCTTATGCGCATTGAATTCAGCCAAATGGAGAACCCGCAAAAACCGGCGGACAAAACAATCTGCTTCACCGGTCTTGATGACATGGCTATTCAGTTGCTGGCACAAGCCGGCTCCAAACTCCGGCAAAAAATCAGCCGCTTGACGCTGGAAATCACTGCGTATCTGGCCACTCATTCCGGGGCTAATCTCTTCATGGTGGACGTTTCAAACGGGGATCTGCCTGCCGAACTGTCAAAATGCCTGTCCCAACACCGTGGCGGTCTGTGGTTTGATGACTTCAATTTGACGCCGGAATCCGCGCGCGCCCTTGCACCACACAAGGGGACTTTGATCATCAATAACCTGGATGGCATCACGACAAAGATCGCCGCCATCCTGAGTGCCACGCCAAGCAATCTGGTGTTCCAGAGCCCGCAGGACGTCTTGAAAGCGGAGGTTGCCGAGCAACTGGCGGACCACAAGGGTGATCTCGTGTTTTGGCTGAAATCTCTCAATGGGCAAACCGCCCGCGCCCTCATCCGGCACAAGGGCCCGGTGGCGGTGCTCAGATTGCGCCAGCTTTCCCCATCCGTGGCGACAATTCTAGCCCGACATCCGCATCAGCTTTCGATCGGCGTCCGGCGGCTATCGGGGCCAGTCGCCAGCGCTTTGGCTAAACATACTGGAGGCCACTTGGGCATTGACACCACACACTTGACGGCAACAGTGGCGCGTGAACTTGCCGCATACTCCGGCACCCTAAATTTATCCAACCTCAGATCAATTCCCGAATCGGTCTTGACCGAATTATGTCTGCATCAGGGCAATCTGACTTTCTCATACTTAAAGAATGTGACTAACCTTGCTGTTAGCCGCTTGGCTCAAAAGCCGGGCGGTTTGGGCTTCTGGGACAAGGCGTTGTCGGAGGGTTGCTGTAGAGCACTGGTCCAACATCGGGGAAAATTGACTCTGGGCCGCCACAATAATTTGTCCCTTGGCGGCGCAACCGCGCTGTTGAAGCATCCAGGGCCGATTGAAATAAGCCAGCCGCAGGACATGTCCCCACAAGTCCGGGCCATTCTTAAAAAACATCACGCTATCAAAATCTCATGAAAACCGCCAAAACTATCAATGTCACTCTCACCAATCTCACATCTGTATTCACGCCGGCATTAATCGCCTTGGAGCAGCAGCTGCATGGTTTGAAAGCCGGGGATCAATTCAAGCTGAGTCTCACCGGTCCTGGTCAATTGCTGGTGGATACGTCGCTTGCCATGTATGAAATCATCATGGCCCGGCCAGCCGGAGTGCAGTTGCATGTCCACAGCCATTCCTGGCTTAAAGATTCCGTAGTATTGGTGTGGCTCGCCGGCAATACCCGAACCTTGCGACCAGGGGCATGGATCCAATTTCAGGATTTTGCCAAATGGAATGCCGAAAGAAATCGACTTCAAAAGCGACAGGAAACCACCTGGAAGGAAGCCAGCGGGCCTGCGGCATGGGATTCAACTCAAATCAATTATGCCCGGGCAGATTTGCTGGTAAAAAAGTATTTGCCGCCGCACCTGCGGAACCGCCGGATCTGGGCCGGCGAACTGGCTGAATGGAATCTCATCAACACGTTGGCTGCTGGAAAATTATAGCGATCTGAAAACAATTGCTATTTTCGGTTCCCTACTTGAACATTTAAATATGAATGAGTTGAACATGGTGATAAATCAACTCGATGGTGCCTTATTCCGAATCGTGATTAACTACTTATAATATGGATAAACAAATCGCAGTTCGGCATGTTGAAAATTGGTTCGGAGGGTTGCACCCGGAATCCGACATGCCTTTATTAAGTGCCAGCGCTGACAACTTATCAGTTGTTTTGAGCGGCGGATTAATGACGCGATCAATTCCTTTTTCGGATCGCATCTCAATTATAAAAAAACATGTTAGGGCTACGTGGGGGACGCCCGCATGTCCAGAAGGAGTTTTATATCTTATTTATTGTCGTAACGAAAATGGAAAAGTGCAGCCATTCTATATTGGTAAAGCTTCAGTAATCGGAAAAACGCCAGGTAAACTTTCAGCATTATTTCATCCTGGTTATATTCGATTTGCCCATAACCTTAAATCAAACGGGCATATTGGTAACATGAACGAAGCACGATTAACTCCAGGGCATCCGTACTATCCCTGGATTGGATCCATGTTTTCCGTTCCACATTTGCCTAAAATTAAAACTCCCATTTACGTGAATATGGAGGTTTGGGATAGTAAATCTTTGTCCTGCTTGCCCTTGCTTGGTCACATTTCAGTTGAAACAGAAGAGGCTCTCCGTATTGAAATTATTCGGCAGGCTGGCTGCGACGCATCGCTGCTAAATAAAATTGGCAATTCAGAATGAATTACTAATTATTGCCAGCCATGCGTTAAAAACAAATTTAATATGAATGCCAGATCAATCGAGTTCATAAAAGATGGGCGATTAACTTTTCCACTATATCACGCCACTTCAACTCTGTTTCGCGAATCCATCCTCAAGCGTGGCTTGGGCGGCCATGATCCGATCCGTGAATTAAAGGTTATTGAACTCCTTCGCAAATTAATTGAACACGAAATTTTTCATCCGCTGAAGGACGGGTTGTGGTTTTATTTGGAAAGCATGGCGAAGCAAAAAGTTACCGACGGGGCAAATTGGCAACACGGACAAGTATATCTGACTACTTCACGATGGACGGCAAATAATTATTCGAAACACAAATACGGTTCGGAACTGATCACTGAGACGTTGAATCTGTATTTAAAACTGGGTAGCCCCACCTGCTTTACCGCCGAAGATTTTCCCGTGCTGAATTTGTTGGCCAGCGATCCACAGCCAGTCGTATTCAAGTTGGAATCAGTGCCAGTTTCTATTTTAGCCGGTGAGAAAGGCAATGACGTTAACGAGGTGGTTGCCGTGTATGAAAAATTTCTACAAGAAGATTCCCAGGATGAAAACTTTAACTTTTTGAGTAGCTTGGAGAGTTATAACATTTGTTTTCGCATGCTCAGACCTATTTCAATCTAGTTTCCGCATCATCGTCGCCCTGCATGCGGCCGCTTCACGGGTCTCTTTCAAGTAGCGAATATCGCGACTTGCTTCACCTGCTGATTTAGGGAAGTTAAGCGCCAGCAACAAACATGAGTCATTCCTATCGCAAAGTTCCGGTGGTTGGCTTCCAGCCAACCGAAAAGCAGGCCAAACGCACCATTAACCGACATTTCCGTCGGCTGGAACGTCATCAGATTGCCAAGGAGCCAGCTGCCGCTGTGGATGTTTGGCTGCCCGTGAAGCTCCGGGACGTCTCCAACGATCGAAATATGCCCAAAGCTCCGCGCTGTTACAGTTCCTGGATCAACCCTAAGTCCAAGTGGTTGCGGAAATAAGTACGCGCGGGTGTCGCGATTTACGCGACACGACAGGTCCGTGGAAACCTTTACAATGGGTGGAAATATTAACCATCCATGAACAAAACTATTCAAGTTTCCCCCAAGAATTTCTGGCTCGTACTCATCAATGCCCTCGCATTCGGCGCGCTCGGCGCTCACCGGTTCGCCGTCGGCAAATGGAAAACAGCCCTCCTGCAACTGTTCACGATCGGTGGTCTGGGACTGTGGCTCGCTTTTGACCTGCTAACCATCCTCCGGGGGAAGTTCACTGACACCAACGGACTGGTCATTCCCAACACCAGCAAAACACCCAGTTGGATTATTAGCAGCATCGTGGTACTGGGGATTCTGTCGCGGTTGGGGCATCACTCCGGTTCGTCAACATCGACCATGGAAGCATCTTTCGGCTCCGTGTCGCCCAGCAGCATAATTGCTATGACCATGCCAGTGGAGGAAAAGGTATTCACCGACGCTGTGAACGGCTTTATCGCGCCTTATCAGGGAGCTGCAAATGAATTGAAAAAGTCCGCCGTCCGGGTCAGTCGCAAACAAAAGCTTCAGGAAGTGGTCCCGGCGCTTGAGTTCAAGGGCTGGACGGGCCGGATTGACGAAATGGCCACCACCTCAAAGGGAAATGCCTATTTGTCGATCACGCTCGGCGCTGGCCAACTCAAACTTAAAACCTACAATAATGAATTGTCCGACAGCGGAGACAATACGTTGATTCCGATCAACAGCGATCTGTTCAACCAGGTTGCCGACCTGAAAACAGGCATGATGGTGAAAGTGAGTGGCAGTTTTCTGCCGGAGGATCAGGATTTCATCAAGGAGACCAGCCTCACCGAAGCAGGCTCCATGACCGAGCCGGAATTCATCGTCAAATTTGCCCAAGTGGAAAAGGCTCAATGAATCCCCTGTCCACTTTAACTTGGGCCACAGGTGCGGCGATGGTCATCGTGGGTGGGGCGTGTTGCCTAGGTTGTCGCCACACAACACCCTCGCCCGTGATGAAATACTTTCCGGTGATCTGCACGGCAGCCATCCCGGTGACAAGCCGTACCAACTTGGAACATCTCAAGGACGTGCCAGTGCCGGAGATTGTAAAATTTGGCGGGGTAACGTGCGTAAACAGCGCTGGCAAGGATGTGGTCGTCACAACCTGGCGTGAATTCATAGCCGAAGGTGGAGAAAAACGCACAGAAAAGACTGGTGCCGACTTGGACATGTCCGGCTGGTTCTGGCGAACTCGCGGGCACATTCCATTTATCGAAATAGCCACGCCCGCGACCAACAGCTTTGTTCGCAACCTCAAACCCGGCCAAGAATTGGTTCGCTTGCTGCCGCTGACCTTGGCACCACTACTCAGCGAGGAATCCAATGATGTAGCCGAGGCCATCAAACAGCATCAATCCTGGCTCCAATTTTACCCTGAGACCCGGATCACCAAGCAGACGGATACGGAAATGTCCTTAAATATGGACCGTTTCAGCATGCAGGTTACCATTCTGGCATACGGCGATTTCAACCACGACGGCTTCGACGACATGTTGGTGTACTACGATCAGGGCGTCACCGACGGGACTTTCGCATATTCCGGGGTGGCGGTATTGACGCGGACCAATGCCTCAGCTCCTTTGGAATCGATTCCATGAAGACCGTGAAGGGAGCCCAACTTTGACATAAACCGGCATCAATCGCCGCTGAAACATCTGATTCCGCTACGCTATCGCACCCAACTGATCCAGCAATTCGGTCAGGCCAAACTCGTCAAACTTCCCAACGGCCAGCACGAATTGATTGGCGGGACTGATCTCGACCGGACCACTGCCTTGGAATGGGCCTCGCTGTTCGCCCATGACATCGTCTTCACGCATTTTTACCGGGATGAATTAGCCCGTTTCTCCCGGTTTCAGCTAGTGTGAAAAACTTGGCATGGCCGGTGGCCTCCGGCCGCTGTCAAATGCCGCAATTTCATTTTTAAAGCAATTACGACATAAAACAGGCGGGGCTTTCTTGGCACGCTAGGCCGCACCGACCAGACCTTGACATCACCTGCTTCCAGGCCCAAGTTTCATTCATGAAATACCATTCCTTGTTTCGATTTACTTGCCTTGCCCTCTTTGCTTACTCGGTTATGGCGGCCTCGGCACAAATCGTTTCCCGGCCCACTCCACCGAGTAATTCCTTTCTCCGGAGCCGTGAAAATGCTGTCCGTTTGGCGAATCAACGCTATCGCGATGCTGAGTCGGCGGTTTTCAAAGCTAAAACTGAAAACGATCGGAAATCTGCCGAGCGGTCTGTGGATAGTGCTGATTCCAGTCTGAAGAATGCCGAGAGCGAATTGGAGCGTGCGCAGCGTGATTATGATCGACAGGTGGACCGTTACAACCGCGACCTGGAGTCCTACCAGAAATACTTGGAATCCAAGAAAAAGTAAAAAAGTATGCGCTCGCGCTGATTCCCTTCCCCGCCGCAGTCTGGTCGTGGCACCACTGGCGCTGACGAGGTGCCCTTCGCTGAAATACCGGTTTTCCTTCTGCGCCGTTTGCGCCTTTTCGCGGCTAATCATTCAGTCCCCCAGCCGGTGGTTGCGATAAAGGGCGCGGCGCTGATGGACATGGACGCAGAGCTGGCAGCGTTGGAGCTACGCCGACAAAAGAACTGCGATCTCAAGCAGGCCATGATGCCGGAACTCCTCACCGGAAAGACAAGGTTGCTGTAAACGGGCGGCTGCCCTATATTCAAACCACATAGATTCGCCATGTCAGACCAAGACATCCAACAACTCGAAAGCCAGTTTCCCGCCGTCTCCGGCTCGGCCTTCGCGGCGGCGCGCGAACAGGTGCTCGCGTCCGGACAGAGCGTGCTGCAATCGCAGGACGGCGTCATCTACGAAGTTTTCCCCGACGGCCGCAAAGTAGCGTTGAAGAAAATTGAGCCACCCACCCAATTCGTTTCCGGGAAAATCTTCACTATCCGGTGAGCGCGCCCACGCCACGGTTGTTGGTATCGGCCGTGTTCCTTCGTGTATTTCTTGTATTTCGTGGTAAAAATTCCGGCCTCAGTTTCTGTTTTTTCTTTTGCGCCCTACGTGCCTTTTTGCGGCCAATCCTCCAGCCGGCAGGTTTACGACTTAATTGGTGTAAATTCGTGTAATTGGTGTCTTGTCTTGTCTTTCGTTTCCCTCCCTTCCCGATTCTAAAAACCAACGGCCAACTTATTGACATG
>Ga0214219_1000869_pt1 | contig 10626 bp, 8 predicted proteins | sample TroBogypolimnion_26_FD_153057 | JGI IMG/M metagenome (GOLD analysis project Ga0214219, IMG submission 153057) | Freshwater microbial communities from Trout Bog Lake, WI - 25JUL2007 hypolimnion | ecosystem: Environmental > Aquatic > Freshwater > Lake > Hypolimnion/Profundal zone | place: Trout... | reverse complement strand
TTCCTTCACCTTCACCATGTCCATGATGTTTACTTAGATGTTGATGCATATCTAATTGATAAGGATCTAATTGAATAGTATGACCTTTACCTAATTTTGATTTTCTCATAATATGTTTATGTTGTTCTTCTGATAAATGCATATTATGACCTGATCCATGTTTAACAATAACGCGATGACCATTTAATAATTTACTTACTTGAACTGGTGATAAATGTTTAATTCCTGTTTGATGATACATTGATATATAATAAAATAGAATGATATATTATTTTTTTTTATTTAATTTAATTTAATTTATACTATTTAAAATTGTTTTATATTATTTAAATTGTTTTAAATATTGTCTTGCTTGAGGTAAAGTTATTACTTTATAATCTTTTAAACTAAATAAAACATCATGTAATTCATTTATTAAATCTGGATTATTATTTCCTATTTCTATTTCACCTTCTATTAATTTTATTCTTTGTTTTAATTTATCAATTGTAGATTCTTTATTATTTATAATTTTTTTATGTAAATTTGATACTGATATTAGTCTATCAAATAATAATTTTTCTTTTTCACATAATGAATTAATATCAGTATGCTTAGGTTGAATATTATTTATCATATTTATTATAATATTTGTAAATGCATCCGAAACTTTCTGCATTTTAAAACCTCTTATTTGTAATGAATGTGAATTAACAACAGATAAAAGATTATCATAATATAATTTTCTTAATAATATAAATACATCACCAAATTTCACCTTTTTCGGATATTCTTCATTTCCCATACCATATATATCTATATTGCCTTTTTTTGTTACTATTGAATTATTTATCTTCAAATCATTAAAATCATAAGGGATTAATTGATAATGATCATATAATATTCTCGATATTTCTTCAAATTTTATGCCTGCTTTAGGTTGAGCATTTCCGAGAAAAAATACATTTAAATTGTAAGGCGATATTCCTGTTTCGTTTTCTATTATTTTTGCCATTGATGTGACATTTTCATTAATTATTTGAAAAAAACTACCATCAACTCCATTCTCTATACTAATTAATAGTTGTAAAATTTTAAAATTATCTTGAAAAATTCTTAAATATAAACCTATTTGATTTTTGTTTTTTTTATTGTAAGTTAATACCACTTCACGATTACCAATTATCGGTTTTAAAGTTATTATATTATTTTTTGCAGCATCTGTCAATTTCATATTGCTTTTTAATATTTTTTCATTAACATTTTCACCTGTATAAAATAATTTAAAAAATTCTAATACATCATTAGGCTTCACATATTTATTATTCAATCCATATAATTTTATAAATTCTTCTTTAACTAATGGAAATTGTTTTAAAATCATTTGTTGATGCTCTGCTTTTCCTAAACTATCCATTGAATTAATTATTAAATCAATATCAACAGGATTTGGAATAATTTCTTTTAATTTTATCCTTAATTCTTTTGTGATTGTAAATGCTGCATCTTCTAATAAGTATTCTGGATAATCTTCTTGTGCTGTTTCATGTAATCTGTTAAAATATTCTTCATTTGTTTCATTTGGTTGCTTTTCAGTGTTAAACATACCAGTATTTAATTCTTTTAATTGATTTCTATATAAATTTATCGCTTCTAAGTTTTGTTTTTTAATTTCTTTATATTTTTCATTTTCATCTAAAGAAATTAAATTTTCTTCTTTAGCATTTGCTTGTGCTTTTTTGTATTTATTATTTAACTCTTTATCTTTTTTTTTTTTATTGTCTAAATATTGATTATATTCGATATCCAAATTAATATTTTCTTTTTCTATTTCATTCTCATACTGTGTTATTTTTGTATTATTTAATAATATTTTATTTTTTAAATCTAATATTTCTGCTTCAAATAACATTATTTCACCTTTATCAGTAGTATTTTTTATTTTATCATATAAAATTTGAATTTCATCAAGATGAATTTTATTATCATTTTTTAAATTATTTATATCTTTCTTAAAATTAATTATATCATATTCCGTTTTAAGTTTAATATCATTATAATCTTCATCTATAATATTCATACTATCATTATAAATTTTAGGATATTCCCTATGTATTTCATCTATAATATTATTAAATTCGTTTTTTATTTCTTCATCTGTTCTTAAATTTTTTTCATTTAGATCTATATTTGGTTCTTCTCTTGGCATTTCATATAATTTATATTTTATGATATTTCCTGCATTATCTATTATTTCTTTTGGTTTACCATATATAGCTTTAAAATCTGCTACCATTTCATTTTGAATAGGATTTAGTGGTGCTTTAACAACATTACCAATTCTATTTCTATTAGCATTTTCAGCTATTCTATCGTTTTGTCGTCTATATTCTAAGTCTATTAAATTAAGTTCGGCTATTTTTTTTATTGACATTATTATAATTGTTGTATATATATAAGTATTAGATATATTTTTTTATATAATAATATAATATAATATTTATTTTCTTGAATATAAACTTTTAACAAAACTTTAAAAAAAAGTATAGAATTATTTAAAATTAAATGTTTTATATAAATTTAAAATTATTATCTATATATATAATATAATATACAAAATGTCAACTGATAATTATGAACTTTTTAAAACAACAGAACCTCAACAAGTGGACGGAAGTCCATTCGTTTCAAGACAATGGAATTGGGTAGGAGATATTAATCAAGGTGTATATAATAATTCTGGATTATGTCTCGTTCAATTTGATTTATCATCCATATATAATTCAACAAAACTAATAGATTTACAAAATGCATTTTTAGCAATACCTATAACATATGCAACAGTTTTTGGAAATGGTACCTCAACACTATCACCTCCTTTAGCAAATGGTGCAATATTTACAACTGCTTTAAAATCAGGATATTTTCAACTTATACATGCTTTAGATATTTCTTTAGATGGTAAACAATTGGAAAGTTATCAACCATATTTAAATAATTATGTAAATTTTAAATTATTAAGTACTTGGAATGCTGATGATATTTTACAAACTGGATCTACTTATGGATTGGGTGATTTTGGATGTGATAGTTGGCAATCTATGGTTTATAATATTGGTACTAATTCTGCATCTACTGGAACTTTTCCAACTTCGGTAGTTACTGCGGGTATCGGTGGAAATGGAATAATTAATAATAAACCATTTGCTATGTCTACTCTTGTCACTACAAGCTTAACAAGCGCTGGTGGTGTTTCGAATTCTGTTAATATAACTTTAGGCGCTGCTAATGCTGCTATTTATGTTGGATTAAATGTAGTGGGAACAGGTATATCTATGGGTTCTTATGTTGTATCTATTGCAGGTACAGCTTTAGTAATAAATTTAAATACAACAGAGGCGGCTGCTGCTATAACATTATATTTTTATAGTCAAAGTAATATTAGTAATTATGGAGACCAAAGTAATTATGGTCAACAATTCTCAGGAACTTATAATAAAAATTTATACAGTAGACTTCGTAAGTTTTCAGATTCTAATGGAGCATCTAATTTTTTCGGTGGTACTGCTACAAATTTATCAAATATTCAAAATTTACAAAAAGAATTTAAACCATATTTTAATATTGTTAATTCTACAACTGCTGTTTGGTATGATGTCGCAATTATTAAAATGAGTGATATAGCATCATCAATGAATAGTTTACCTCTATCAAAAAAATTGGATATGACAATGAGATGCTATTTAAATACTGGAACTGTTGTTTCTGCTGTAGCAAATGGTGGTTTTATGCTTTCTTCTGGAGGAAGTATATCGTTTACTAATACTTGCCCTCTAATGCATTGTTGTTTAGATACTTTACCACCAACATGTACTAATATTGGTTCTGCTTTAGTGGTAGGTTCAATGCCTACTGGTATGTCAGTTAATTTAAATGCTACAAATACTAATGCTGTATTTTCTACTAATGCACATTTTATGCCTCAATGTAGATTTTATTACTCTCAAATTGAAATGAAATCAAATATAATGGCTAATTATATAAGTAATAATAGAGCGAAACAATTATGCTATATTGCAATTTTAACTAATACTTTTCAAGCAATAGGTGGTTCTTCAACATTTTCTTATTTAGTTCAATCAGGTGTAACACGTATTAAATCAATTATAGTAATTCCATATATTTCTGCTTCCATTAATGGTACTTTTGGTTCAACAAATACTGGAGTTTCACCATTCGCTCAACAATTATCCCCATTTGATAGTTGTCCAAATACAAGCGCCCCGATTTCAATTATAAATTTTAATGTATCGGTCGGAGGTGTTAATGTATTAGCTAATAATTTACAATCTTACACATATGAAAATTTTATTGAAGCTGTTAATTCTTATGGTAATACTGCATTATCTGATCGCGGTTTAGGGTTAGGGTTATATAATCAAGAATTTTGGAATATGAATAGAACCTATTATATTGATTGTTCAAGATGTAATTTAGCAGATTTTGAAACACCAAGAAATATTAATATTACAGGAACTATGAATATTGGTAATGGTGTTAGTGCTACAACTCAAGCCGTTGATATGTTAGTTATTACTGAATATTATAAACTTGCCGTTATTGATGTTGAAACTGGACTAATTACTATGTAAAATTATATATATTTAATAAATATATGTAAAATGAAAAAAATTATTATTGTAGTTTATCTATTAAATCTTTTAACAGATTATCATTTAATCCAGTATTAAACGAAAATTTATTTAAAAAACTTTTATATTTATCAAGATCAGAACCTTTTGATAATTCATTATATTTTATACAACTAACGCAGAACCATCCACAAGCTGAACTTAATTCGTTTTGTATTTGTTTATTTGACCATATTATATCTTTATCTTTTAAAACTTGTAAAGGTGGTTCGAAACCAAAAGCATCAAAATAAAATATATTATGAGGTGTATTTTTAAAACATGTCCAATGAGTTCCATGTCCTTCATTATGATTTTGCATATTTATAACATACCAACCATTTTTAAATATTTCAGGTAATAAATCTTTTGAATAAACACCATTAAAATTTTTAATATGTGATAATAAATCTTTTATTTCATAATCAAATAATCCGTTTTTACCAGTATTTGGTTTTAATATTTCCGATCCACCCATAAAATGTGATATTTTTCCATTTATATCAGTAATTGAATTAATACTTTTTCTTAATACTGGTAAATCTTTAAATAATTGTTCAGTAGTTTGTTTAACAAAATTTATATTATTTGGTGTATTAAGATTATTTGAAATTAATATATTTAATACAAAATCTTGACAATTATTATGAGACGCTTGATATTTATAAAAATTATCACCCATTATTATTTTTGTATTATTTAATAATTCATTTGTGGTTAATATTTTATTATTTAAAACAATTTTCATTTGTTCTGTATTATCAACTTCTTTCGGATTAATATCCATATTAATAATATAATTTTTTTCTAATAATAAGGTTAATCCTGTATCTAATGTAATCCATAGACATAAATGAAACAATTTATCATATGGGTTTTGTGTATATATTTTATTTAATGTTGCGATATTCACTATATCAAATAATTTCATAATTAACCATGGCAATGGTGATCTTTTAACTACAATATTAGTTATAATATTATTACCATAATTTTTTAAAATATTATTTACTTTATTACTAAAACTCATTATATAATAATATTATATATTAATTAAATCTAAAAAATTATGACGATATCTATATTCTGGACTTTTTAAATCTAACATAAAAAAATTATTATGATCTTTAATAGAATTAAAATAAGCTTGTTTTACTTTATTTATATCATCACCATTATTATTATGATTTTTTAATATTTGATTTATAGTATTAATATCATTTAATCTAAATATAATAAAGTATTGAGCATTTCGTCTCATTTGAATGGGACAATCAGTATAATTTTGAACCATTGCTACACATGTCCAGTTTTTCTTCCTTGCACTATTGAACCATTTTTGAATTTTTAATAAATTCTTTTTTGGTAAATTAATAATATCATCAAAAACAATTATTTTTTCACCTTCATCATTTTCTTCATCATTAATATCAGGTAATTCTTCAACATCATCTATTAATTCAATTCCTTCAATATTTTGTTCTAAAAATTTATATAATGGTTCATCGGTTGTAGATCCACTAAATACAACTATTCTATTAAAAGCGTCATTTTTTCTAAATAAAAAATCTAACAATGCTTGAGATTTTCCTGATCCTGTAGGACCTATCATTATTATCATAGAATTAGGCTTTATTAAATGTTTTTTAAAATTTTTATCATTTTTTATAGATTTACCGCATCCAGACTTATTAGTTATTTCATACCAATTTTTTAATTTATCTTTATACATAATATATATTAAAATATAAGTATATATTATATTTAGAAATTATATATTTAAATGGAACAACAAAAACCAACTTTTTATTTTAATGGAATTGATTATAACCCAAATTTTTATAATACTTCATCAAATACAACCAATTTAAATAATTATTTATTAAGAATAGGGAATCCTATTTCTAATGCTTTATCTACTACATTTAGTAATAATGTAAGTATTAATGGTACTTTAACTATTATTTCAAATTATATAACTGGTTTAACAAATATTTCAACAACTCCTATTACCAGTGATAATTCAACCAAAATTGCTTCAACTGCTTATGTTAAAAATCAAGGATATGTTACCTCAATAGGTATTCAAAGTAATAATAATATTTGGACTGGAACTAATAGTTTTAATGTAAGTCTACCAACAACAATTTTAACAGCAACTAACAGTAATCAAATTGTTAATTTTACATGTTTAACATCTCAAGGATATGCATCAGTATCACAAATTTTAGGTAATAACAATACATGGACAGGAACTAATACATTTAATACGTCATTACCTACATCAACAATAACACCGACTTCTAATACTCAATTAATAACTAAAAGTTATGCAGATAATAAATATCCAGCATTAAATACACAAAATGCTTTTTTACAATTAAACACATTTAATGCTTTTCTACCAACATCAACAATAACAGCAACAACCGCAAACCAATTTTGTAATTTAACAACACTTCAGGCGCAAGGATATGTAACATTATCATCGACTAATATTTTTACTAATACAAATACTTTTAATTTATTAGCAAATATGAATAGTATAGCTGGATTATTAGTAACTGGAACATATACTTTATACAATAATTTAACAACTGGTTCATTAAGAATAGGTTCATTAACATCTCAAATATATCAAGATGCAAAAACACAATTAAGAGGTTCTATAAATTTATTTGAAGTTCAGAAACAAAATGGAGGTGTAACTTTAACATGGCCTATGTCTCAAACTATTAATTTATCCAATACTGTTTCATATCCTGTAACTTTACCCATTATAACATCATCTCAAGAAGGAATGATATTTAATTTTGTTAAAACACAAGCTATAAACATATCAATTCAATTAGTATGTCAAGGCACAAATGTGATCCAATATGCAGGTTCATTGACTCAATATACTAGTGAAAATACATTATTATATACAAATACTCAATCCACTACTTTAATATGCATTCAAACAGCAGTAGTAGGTGTTTATGCATGGCAAGAACAAGTACCAATTACAACTTTTATAAGTCAAATAGCAGCTTTACAATATTTAAATCTTAGTTTAATAGGTCAAATATTTTGTTTACTTACTCCTCCAATTGATACTTATTTAATATGTGATGGAACTAGTTATTTAAAAGCGACTTATTTACAATTATGGAATGCTATTGGTTATACTTATGGTGGAAGTGGAACTATTTTTAATGTACCAGATTTTAGAGGTTTATTTTTAAGAGGTTTAGGAACCAATGCGACAAATACAAATTTTACAGGTTCAGCATTAGGAACTTTACAAACAGATGTTATAAAAAATCATACTCATTCATTTTCTTATCAATTAAGTACAGCATCAAGTGGTGCAGGCGCTCCACTTGTAAATAATATTCAATCATCCACTCTTCCTACTGTAATTAACACTTCAACTAACACAGGAAATTCATCAGAAACACGCCCAGCAAATCAATCAGTAATATGGTGTATAAAATATGTATAAAATTCAAATTAAAAATATATTATATTATTATATTATATAAATGACATTAAATTTAACATTGAATTCATCGAATGTAATTTCAAATACTAATAATTCTCAATACGCATATAAATTTCCATTAGGTTCTATTGAAATTTATGATAATGCTGAAATACAATTAACAAATTTAACTATTCCTTATTCTATGCAAAATGTAAATAATTATTATGGTAATAACAGTTTTAGTTATTATGCTTCTTCTGGTGCAAGTGGTCAAACATTATATAATATAAATTTACCTAATGGATTTTATACAATTACTGATTTAAATAATGCTTTACAATCTACTTTAAAAACAAATGGACATTATTGGTATTATACAAATCCGATATTTTTACAAGGAACTATTAGTGGTACAACCTTAACTTTAACAAGTATTTTGACTAATACTACAGTCCTCCCAATTGGTTCTGTAATTGTTGGATATAATGTGACGGCTAATAGTGTTATTGTTTCTCAATTATCAGCAACTACATATCAATTATCTTTATCTTCCACTGTTAGTACTGCTACTGCTATGTCATGTTCAAATAATAATGAAATAAATTCACAAATAATATATCCTTTATCATTATCAACATCATCTGTTATATATTCTAATTTAATTACATCTATTGTTGTTCCATTATCTTCAAATGTTAATTCAGTTTTAGGATTAGGATGGACTATTGCTTCAGGTGTTGACGGTCAGTCTTCATGGAGTGGTGTATATCCAACATATTCTGGATCATGTTTTCAATTAGTTATTCCAACAACAAATCAATTATCAACTACAATAGGTAATATTTTAGGTTTTATAGGCGGTAGTTATCCTTTAATTTATACGGGATATTCTGATCCTACAAAACAAATAATAATTAGTTCAAATACATTATCACAACAGCCTTCTTATCCTCCTCAAGGAAGTTTTATTAATTCATTAATTGTAAGATGTAATTTAGTTGAAAACACTATAAATGTCCCAGGTGATATTTTACAATCAGTACCAATAACTTCAACTTATGGATCCAATATTAATTTTTCCTCTCAAAATTCAAATACATTATGCAAAATGAGAAAAGGAACCTATAATAATATAAATATATCCTTAGTAGATCAAAATTATAATAGCATAAATAGTTTAGATCCTAATGTTTTGATTTCATTATTAATTAAAAATAATAAAATATAGTATTATTATATATGCCTATTTATAACATAATTTTAAATTCTTCAAATGTTGTGGGAACTACTAAATCTAATTATCAATATAATTTTATAAACGGTAATTTTGATATTTATGATGATGCATCTATGACAGTTAGTCAAATTGTTCTCCCTTACTCTTGGTTTAATTTAAATACTTCAAGTTATAATAACACTTTATTTAGTTTTAAATGGGATAATTTAACAAATTATACTTTTACTTTTCCTGATGGTTATTATAGCATTACAGATATTCAAAATTATATAGAGCAATTTTGTATAATAAATAGTTTATATAAAATTGATACTATTACTGGTAATTATGTTTATTATATATATATATATTCTAATCCCACATATTATTCTAATCAAATATTATTATATACTATTGATTCTGTAGCTCAAACTAATTTTACATATCCTATAGGTTTTCCATTTAGTTCAAATGGTTATTGTCCGAGTATAAATTTTTTAAGTTCATCAAATTTTAACGCTATTATTGGTTTTTCATATGGTTCATATCCTACTATTAGTCAAACATCAAATCAATCTTTTTTATCTAATATTACTCCAAATATAACTCCAGTAAATGGAATAGTTTTAAGATGTAATATAGTAAATAATGAATGCTCACCTCAATCAGATATATTAGATACATTTAATATTAATACTTCATTTGGTAGTAATATATATTATAATCCCAGTTATGAAAAATGGATAAATATTAAGGCTGGATCTTATTCTAAATTATATATATATTTTCAAGATCAGAATTTAAATAATATTACATTCAATGATAGTAATATATTGATTTCTTTATTAATAAAACAAGGTAAAACAAGATATACAATAAATAAACAAATAAAAACTATAAAAAGTTTAGAAATTTAATATAAAATTTATATATTATTATAATATATATACAATGCGAAAAATTTATCATCATCAATTAAAGCAACATATGCCTATAAAATTTATTATTCACCATCATCCTCATCATGTTCATAGTTTAAATAGTTCAATGGAACATATGAATATTACAAGTGGTAGTGGAAGTATTCATAAACATTATGAACATAGTAAAAAAATAAAACCTTTAAAATTTAAAATGTAAATTATTTTATATTATAAATTATATATGGAATACGTAAAATTTAAAAACTCTTTAGGATCATTTATATCAGAAAATGATATAATTTTAAAAATTATTAATAAAATTAAAGCTATACCCGAATTTAATTTATT
>Ga0214219_1000867_pt1 | contig 10644 bp, 22 predicted proteins | sample TroBogypolimnion_26_FD_153057 | JGI IMG/M metagenome (GOLD analysis project Ga0214219, IMG submission 153057) | Freshwater microbial communities from Trout Bog Lake, WI - 25JUL2007 hypolimnion | ecosystem: Environmental > Aquatic > Freshwater > Lake > Hypolimnion/Profundal zone | place: Trout... | reverse complement strand
GAATCTTTTCACCCTTCTTGACGCCTAATTCTTTCTTCAATGCTCCTGGCTTTTTGATGGCACCAGCAATCCAATTTGTTTTCTTTTCAGCCACGATCAGTTCCTTATGCTACAGGTGTAAAGACTACGGTAGGCGTACCGGCAGCGGCAATGACCGCTACGGTAATGTTGCTATCGAAGTTGTTGGGTGTATTCATTGTAATCACTGTGGGATAGAATGGAATAACCGGAAAGCCCACATTGCTGGCTGTTACAGGACCTGAAGGTGCCCAATTCACATAAACAGCATTGGTGGCATCCAAGTTAGTGACCAAAACATTATTCACAGTGTTGGCACTACCCAAGTCCAAATAGAATTGGCTACTGGATGTAGATGCAGTCACAGTCCGACTGGCATTTTGGGGAACGGCTTGATATGCATTGTATGACATATTATTTCATTCCTACATTGATTGCATCAGGATTGGGAAACCGGCGTGGTGTCTTCATTGCACCTGTAGGGCGTCCTTGACTAGCTGTGCTCATAGTCATTTTCATTTCGTCTCTTGTGGCACTGGGACCAACTGATTCCATACGGTCACGAGTTTGATCTGAAGTGTTACCACGACGGCTTGATTCGAATGTGCCGTGATTGATTGAGTCAGGATTCTTTACCATATGGCTATATGGATTTACGCAAATACCATCACGGCTGGCGTCTCTATTGACTCCATCGCCCATTTGACCGTTAAAGGCAAAGTCTTCACCGTCGCCCCGTTGATCACGGCGTTTTGGTTCCGAACTTGTGCCAGAACCTTTTTTCATTGTGTTTGTGGCCTTGCGACCCATTGTAGTGTTTTTCATTTACATTTTTCCTTTTGCCATTCTTACGGCGTGATGGTGATCTTCGTGCTGGCGTCCATCTGAGTGCTTGTGGTTAGCAGGATGACCGGCTCGGGTCTTCATTGCTGGATGATCCATATCGTGGGTTGCGTTCTCTACACCGTAGAAATCGCTGATGTGGCTTTCGCCCATACTCTTCTTACCGCTCATTGCACTACCAATGTTGGCTGTGTCGGCAGCGGTTTCGTGTGCTTCAGGCATCGAGGTTTGATTCTTTACGCTACGCCCTTGGGCTTCACGTTCCATCCGAGAACCTTGCTTCATCACTGCCTTGGTAGGGTTCAAGTTATGGACCCCTTTCATTTCGGTTGCTTTCATAACTTATGGCCTTTCTCGCTCATATCTTCATCGTTGTTTAATTGGTGCTCACTACGTGTCATCTTTGTGCTACTGTGTCTAACAAAGGCGGGTGCAATGGTAGAATGATAATGTTCGCTACGCTTGGCAGCGTGTGCCGAATGTGGTTTCATTCCACCTTGTGTGGATGTGCCACTGGGGTGCTTGGTCATTGTACTTTCTCCAGCGTCCGAACCGTGTGACTTCCGTGCGGCACGGGCTTCGCTGTACGCGATGGCCACGGCTTGCTTTTGGGGTTTGCCCGCGTGCATTTCCCTACGGATATTTTCGCTAAAGGCTCGGGGGTTAGATGATTTAATAAGTGGCATAGTATTTTTATTTATCAGTTAGCCAAACCGGGGAATCTACGCCCTTGTGTGCGTGCTTGACTTATCGTACGATCTGGGTTCAATTGGTCTGTGACTCTTGCGGCACTCTCACGACCGCCTAATATGGCGGCGTGATAGTGTTCGGACCGTGTGCGACTGTGATCACTATGGTGGGGTGTGTCCCTACCGTGGGTACTCTTTGGACCTTTCACGGGTTGATTCAACACACGTTCAGGCATAGGATTTAATTCACCCAAACGGTTCAAGGGTTTAGTTGGTTGTGTCATTTCGTATTCCAGCAAGATCTCTCAAGGCTTCAGCAAAGGCTAACTTACGGGCTTCAACAGTTTCAGCACTATCAGTGACTTCAACCTGTGTCCGATCGGCCACTACCTTGCCCAGGAGCACGCGGTCATAATCTCTAACACCGCCCCAGTCTTCACGTGAGATGGCACCAATGTAGTTGATGGCAATCTGATGTGCGTAATCGTGCCCGAGAACCGTTTCCAATTCTGTCAGCAAAGTATCCATTGTGATCTTGTTGGTAGAACCTTTTGGACGGCCAGCACCTGCTCGAGCACCGCCTCTTGACGGTGACTTGACCTTGTACCGTTGGCTGGTCTTGGCTGTGGGGTCTGCGATCTTTTTAATTGGTTGCATATGGTTTATTTAGCCTTACAGAATCCTTATCCGTGTGCGGCTAAAGGTGTGTATTGTCTGGCGTGTCCAATTCCGGCAGGCCTCTGGTGGGAATACCCAATTTCGATCTACTGTTGTATCGCATACGCTTGGCCTGTTCCCGAGTGGCACCAAACCGCTCTTGTATGGCCGCTATGGGTTCCGTGGCCATAAACACACGCTCCTCATCGGTATAGACCGCAGGATCTGTGCGAGTTCTTGTCACTGTACCTGTCACGAGATTATGTCGTTGCGGTCTGGTGACCTGGCGATATAGATCTACCACACGATAACTTCTGCCATCTGGTAATAGTATTTCCGGGGGTATTGGTGCTGGTGGCACGCCTGGTGTTCTCATACTGATATTTACTGGGGGGTGACTGGCTCCATTTTGTATTGCGGCGGAAACTACCAAAACGCCTTCCGCTACATCCTGGAACGGGTAGTTAGCACCAGTCACGAACTCATCTGCCGCCTCCACTATCTCTGCTTTAAAAACTATCTGCATAATATAAATTATCTTTTTTTTAATATAGTAGTAATAATATTAGCCGAGATAGTCGAGATAGTCGAAAACGCCTGCAAGTGCTTGATTTATATAGGTTCTTGACTCGGCTATCTCCTGCGGCTATCTCCTCGACTATCTCATTTTATAACCTTAAATCGGGGCAAGGCAGCCAAATTGCTCTCAATTTGCACCGTATATCGGCGTTGTCCATCAGCACTATAGCCGTGTTCTCGTATCCATTTGGCTGCCGTGCCAGTTTCTTTTTTGGTAATTCGTTCAATGCCGCATCGTTGTAATATGGCAGTTATGGTCAAGGATTCACCGCGTGCCACTGTCATCATGTCGGCTGGTACCACGTGTGCCTGTAAGTTTTCGATCACTGGATCCACAGTCCGAAACGGTTCTTGGCTGGTGCGTAATTGCTCTCGCTCTGTGGGACTTAAAAACCAACCCCACTCACCTGTTCGGGCACGATCTTCGGCTGTTGCACAACTGTCTCTTATGGCATCATATAGTGCTCGGACCTGTGCCCAAAATTGACCCAAATCATAGCGGGGAAAGCAAAAGCCTTCACAATGCAAGACCCAGAATCTTCTGTTTTCATCATCGTTTAGGAACTCCAAGGTATTCAAGGTAGCATAAAAACCAGTGCGTCTTGCATAACGATTTTGGCTACGCTCATAAGGTGGTCTTATCACATCAGACTTTTCTGTAATCCAACTCTTCAGTGCTTCCAAATCCGACTTTTTAAACGTAGCATCCAATTCACCTAACTCAGTTATCCAAGTGCTGGTTGCTTTCATAACGCTGTCTTTGTCCGTGACAGCCAGGGCAACGCTGTCTTTAATCCAAGTGCCTCCCGACTCACGCGGTACCAGTCCATATGCCCACGAAGTCTTACCAATGCCTTGCGGTCCATACAGGCACAACACACCTTCACTACTAAAATCTTTATGATATAGTGCCGCTACCAGGCTCAGTGCCCACTTACGCATCAATGTTTCTTTTAATTGATTGCCAGCCACCGGACTATTGCGACCACACTCAATGGTGGCGTAAAAATCTGGAAATCTATCAACACCGTCCCAAGTCTGTTGATCAATCCATTCCCTAACTGGATGATAGTAATTTTGCGTTGCAATAAGATTCAACATACTATAGTAGTCATCTTTGCTGATGGTCCAATCTACCGATTTAACCAGGCTCCAAATATAAGTCATTGCACTATTCAATGCAGTATCAGGATGGAAGCGTTGTCCTGGTATGTCTATTTCGGGCCATTTGGTCATTTCATTGTATCGCACACGAATGCCATAATGTTGTAATAGTGTTTCAAGATTTACTGGCGTACTACGCGGACGCCCTTTTTCTGTAGTATCTGGGAATACTATGGCCGTTGCTTCTTCCTGTTCTTTTTGTTCCAATAGCAGTTTAAGTTCTGCTGCCGTCATTTCTGTTAGTTTTTTCATTTGCTTCCTTCTGTTGTAATATGCGTCGAATTTCTGCTATCTCCTGCCTATGTTGCAGGTATTGTGCGTATCTTTCTGTATGCCGATTTCTGCGTGTTTGGTTCAATCTATACACCAGGCTACCAATTCCGGGACTACGACTGTGATCTCTACCGGCCAACAAGCGTTGATACTCACCTGAATGTTGTTCGGGCCAAATCTGTTTCAACACCAATTCCGCTGCCGCATTGCCAATTTCCTTTGCAGTTGCAAAAGCAATCTTGAGCCAATCGTCATACGGCAGTCGGGGCGTATGTTGTTGTAGTTCTGTCAGCATCTCTACCACTTCGCGAAATCGTGTTTCGTCAATCGCCGCAGGATCCACTATAGGGTCTGGGATAGTATTTACTTGGTTTATGTTTTGGCATTTTTCCAAGACCCAAGCCAATACTGGATCTGGTAGCGGGGCAATGCCAGTGGTGCTGGGAGCCAACACCCAAGTGTAAGATCTACCATCTGCCAAACGACTGGGAGGCACCACACTCTGTCCGCCAGCCCATCTAAACTCCCAACCTTCACGCTCACCTGTTGCAATCTTTTGTGTGCGTATGTAAGGCCAATACTCTTCAGGTACCCAAAAAGCCATTTGGCATCGTCCATCTTTGCCTGATGTCCAAGCCACTGTTCCGGGTAAGTCTATACTGAATGTGGCATCAAACCAAGCAAACGCTGAAGGTCCATCAAAGTCCAAGGCCACTACTCCACCCGACTGTGGGCCCAATAACAAGCCCACATTGTTGCTCAATATCTGTTGTAGCATTCGGGGTTGGTTTTGCCAACCTGCTGGATAAGGAGCCTTTTCTCCTTCCCGTACCTGGCAGTATCTCCATACTGGCACACACTCCAATTCAATGTCTTTCATTTTAATTTCTCCTAAATTTTAACTCATTTGGATCAATACTGTATGACTTCATTCCGCATAAGCGTGCTTGTCTAACAATGATCCTGCCTAAATCTCTTTGCTGGCGTTCTAATTTTTTAAGAGTTTTATCATATAATCGAACTAATTCGTCGTCCCAAATTACAAAGCCGGCATCGTCCCATAACACTATATCATCTTCAATCCATTGATCAAGACAATCACTTACTTTGTTTTCACTCCAATACAAATATTTTGTATTTTCCAAATAATACCAATATTCGGTTTCTATAATTTTAGTGTCCGCCAAATATTCAGCCAATTCTGTAAAGCCATTTACAAAAGCCTGCCATTTAACTTCTGCTAATTTTTGTTCCCAATCAGTCATTGCCATACCTTTCTTGTATCTGTTTTAATATATACTCTCTTGTATCCCGATAGGAACGCTGACTGGGCCTTGTGCCCAGTATGGGTTCTTTCAATACTTCAATTAGGAATTCAGGATCTTGTCGGCGTTGTTCCCAAGCCTCGTCAGCGTTGCGTGCTCGTTGTTCAGCACTGAATCGCTCACGCAAGATCCGTTCTAATGTCTTGCTGGGCATATTATTCGTTCCTTTTTTGCACGTCTTTTGCTAACTCTATGGCTTGTTCAAACAAGTTCTGTAGGTCTTCTTCGCTATAGCCATTTAGGAATAGATTGACCAAACAATCAGTGGCCACACTATGTACGGCACTATCAATGCATAAACCGGGAACAATGTGTTGCATATCACTATTGATCAAGTTAAAAAACCATTCATCCCCAAACTTCATACTCATCTTGATGTCGTATTCAACACCATTTTCTACATAACTGTTGGGATCTTTTTGTTTAAGTTGAGCCTGTGCTTGTTGTTGCTCTAACCACTTGCTAATATCTTTCATTGCCTTCTCCTGTAAAGTATTTATTATATTTAGTCTAATACAAAAAATCAAGTGATTTTTTTGCCAAAAAAAATCCCCCAACCATTTCTGGCAGGGGGACCTAAACAGGATAGGAACTATAAACTAAACATTGTGTATCGGGACCAATACAGGAATATGTTAAACGGCAAAGAAAAACACGATCCCGATACACATTTATTTATCAAGTGCAAATTTCTCACCATTGAGATTTACCACTTGACTCACAGGAGTTTCTGCCTGCTCACGTAATTGTATTGCTTGTCCGGCCAGTTGTAAATAGGTTTCGGTAAAATTGCCATCAACAATCCAGTCATTTAATACCATATTCAGCAACGAATGCAGATCAGTAGGTGACATATCAGCACCCAACATTTCGCGTATCACATACTCATATTTGTGCAGTAGGCTCTTGTAGATCATTTTTTTTCTTTCTTGGTTTATAAGGACCTCTTGGTCCAGTACGGTCCGGAGCACGACCATTGGCTATCATAACAGCGTTTCTGGTATAGTAGTCTCCGAGGATGATATGGTCAGGATTCAAACAATTGGTATTGCTACAGGTATGCACTACAAACTCTTTTGGTTCCAACGCACGACCAAATTTTAACATAGCAGTGATTCGATGTGTAAGAGTCATTATACGCCGACCATCCCGAAATCCACCCATCATTGGATAGCCTTGTGCGTGATGACCTGCAGACCAAGCAACACAACCACGCTCATCTGGTGGCATCTGATGACGCCAGTAATGATCTAAATTGACCAAGAGATCACCTATGGGTGTATAAGCCGATAAAGGTCTTGCTTTTCTCATCGTATATCCTTAAAATAACTATTATAATATACTTATGCTAAATAAGTCAATACATATAGGAAATGAAATGAAAAGATTATTAGACCGAATTGGTCAATCCTGGCGATATCGTAATGCATTACCTTATCCCAATTTAGAGTTGGTAGCACGCCAAATAGCCGCTGAACAATCAGTGGAATATATGCTAACGCATATGCGTAATACACCAAACTATGCATCGGATTGGGATTTGCACGCCGCTATGATCCAACAAATACCATTCGAATTACGTCCAGGGGTATATGCCGAATTTGGTGTTGCTACTGGTCGCACCATAAATCACTTTGCTGATATGGTCCGCAACAATTACATACACGGATTTGATAGTTTTACTGGATTGCCCGAAACTTGGCATTATCTTATTCCGCGTGGATACTTTATGCGTGAATCAGCACCACCAGTGCGTGATAATGTTCGATTGCACATTGGATTGTTTTCTGAAACATTACCAGATTTTTGTCAATCCATCGGCAACCAACCACTGGCATTGTTGCACGTAGATTGCGATTTATATAGTAGTACAGTGGGAATACTAACCGCATTGGCCAATAATATTGTACCTGGAACCATTATTATATTTGACGAATACTTAAACTATCCCGGTTGGCAACAAGATGAATTTCGTGCTTGGCAAGAACATTGCCAACAATACAATCGCAAGTATGAATATATTGGTCGTGTCAATAGTCATCAACAAGTATCAGTAAGGGTAATAGTATGATCGTTTGGACACCAGTTCAGTTGGCCGATGTTCCCAGCATCGTGGCCTTTACCAGCAGGCATTACTTGCAAGAATTGGCAGGAGTATTGACCGTAGATCTGGATCGACTGTGCGAAAGCATAGCCCACGATGTACTACGCCGAAACTTCAACGCTGGAACCGCAATGATTCAACAAGCACACATAGCGGATCGATTGGTAGGATGGCATTGGATCAGTCTTGGTTCCGGCACAGACTATATACAAGAAGCCACTGCCGAAGCACATATGCTACACATAGACCTTACCTTGCCTGCACGCACTCGTGTTCGTATGATCACAGACACACTACAGGCCTGGGAAAATTGGTGTCGCATATTAGAGATACCCGTCCTGGTATCCACCACCATTAGACGCGATTGGCAACCGTTTATGGAACTACATCGTCGCAGGGGCTACGAAGTCCGCGGCAGCCACGCATTCAAACGCATTACAAAGGAACAACAATGAGAGCATTCAGAAGCGGAATTATCGTAAAACAAATCACACCCGAACGCACAACCGCAGGCGGTTTAATACTGACACAGAATTTCGACACCACTTACGGCGAAGTCATTAGCATAGGTAGTGACGTATCAAAAGAGGTGTCTGTAGGCGACAGAATCGTGCTAAATTGGAGCCAAACGGTGCAAGTTAAACACGAAAACGACACCTTTTATGTGCTGAATCAGGACGCGGTACTCGCAGTAGTATGATGGCAAACGATCCTCGCAGTTTCGCAGAAAAGGCTGCCGAACAATATGCGGCAACAAAAAGAATAAATCCCTTACAGGGTATGACACAGGCACAAATCGCAGCCTACAATCAACAGTTGTGGCAAGGTGTGGCCACTTACCGCCAGTATCAAACCGCACAACAACGCCATATGTGGATGTGGAATGGCGTCGCAATGCCCATAGAGGATTTTGCACAACACGCTTATGGTGACACACCCGAACGCACGCATTTCCTATTAAAATACAAGGATGTAGTATGATCTCATATTGGATAGATCGGGATCAATTTTATCAACTGCCTGAAGATCTAATGGATTGCGATTTTATTATAGCCGATTTTGCAGAAGAGCAAGAGGAGTTGGAACTACAATTTGCAACCGAAGAAACTCTTACATATTTTTTATTACGTTATAAGGATCCAGTATGACAGACATAGTATTACACACCAATGTGCGTATAGAGACTGACGAGGACTCTCCAGACAAAGTTTGGATCTATATGATAGATCCTGCCACTGGCCTGGAAGTGGAAGGTGGCAGTTTCGATAGCCAACTGTTTTTAGATGCCGTGTTAAAGTTTTATAACGGCAATTACTAATCTGTTTCGTAAGTTCGACCCATAGCAACAATTTGCTTGATCTCAGCAGCCAACTGTTCTATTCGGGTAAGACGCACATCAACCAATTCTAAACGTTTATTGATCAATTGGAATTGGATTTCTATTTCCGAATCAGGATCAGGTGCCGTCATTGTCACTACATTACTTGACATTGCGTGGATGCTTTCCTGGAATGTCCAATGTTGCCTCTAACTTCCAGCAAAAAGCCGCAATATGTTGTATGTGATCAGCAGCCATATTGGATACATCTGGATATCCAATGTCCTGTCCTGCACGATCCATTTCGTGATACACATCAATCAAGGCATATAGGTCTTGTAGTACATCGTTCAACAATATAGTAGATTCCAGTGCAGGCAATCCATCATCAACTGTGGATGTTTGTAAGATCATATTCAATGTTTCAGGAATATGTCCTACTCCACAGGCTTGTATTTCTTCACCTAAAATATCCACATTATTTTGTAGGTATCGGTAAATGTGTTTTAGTAATTTGTGATCTTGATAAAAATTGCGACCACGAATATTCATATGTGCCGCGTGTGCTTTATAATAACTTACAAAATTGGTAGCAAACACACGCTCCAATACCGTATATAATTCATCCATTTAATTCAATTCCTTATGTAGTTGTGTGTTCATATATTATTTACTCTTTAGATTTAGGACCGTGTTTCCATTGTCCATTAATCATATGTGATTCATCTATACCTTCGTTGGTAATGGTTTTCATTGACGAATCGCCATTTGTATGTTCGATTGCGTGGCTATGATATGAGCTGTTAGGATTAGATACTTCGTGATGTATATTACCTTCAGGATCAGTATAATGTATGCGATATGGTTTGTTTGCTAATTCGCCATATGATTTAATTTGTTGAGCAGTTTCATAATCGCCCGGATTATCAAAAGTTCCGTGCTGTATTTCTTTTGCACCGTAATCAGGTTCCGTAGTCATCATTGACATCACATCAGGATTCGATTTACCAGGTGCAGTCTTGCGTTGTTGTTTCATAAAGTCTTTAACGGCCAATCTGGCTTCAGCCACACTCTTACCTTGTAGGTCGGGCATTTCGCTCCAGTTGATATCTTTGTCAGGTAATGTTTCGGCCAATATGTTTTTATTGACTATAATATTTTTATTTTTGGAACCAATACCGGCTCGAACATTGTCATTTAAGTTTTTCTTAAATTCTTTTGTGGCCTGTATTGCTGGTTGCATTTTTGCACTACGCTCAGCACGTTTGGCCAACAACGCTTCTGTTTCAGCCTGTTGTGCTGCCAATTCATCAGGCGATATTTGTTTTAAGCGTGCTTGTAATCCGGCCAATCCAGTTTCAGTAGATTTAGGAGCACGGTAAGCAGGATTGTTAGTCCAGTTGGCAGGAGGTGTAAATCCTTCAGGGGCAACTGGAGTTTCGGCAGTTGCAGGTGCAGTTTCTGTTGCAGGTGCAGTTTCTGTTGCAGGTGCAACTGGAGCCGCTACTTCAGGGCTTTTTTTTACATCACGGGCACGAATCGAATCCAAGATGGCTTTGGCTCGTGCTGCCTTTTCTGGATCTGCCAACATTGATTGTGTAGGACTTGGTGTGCCCAATTTCTTTTCTTGCGTGGCAATAAAATTAGCACCGGCTTGTTCAGGTGGAGCAGTAG
>Ga0214219_1000863_pt1 | contig 10657 bp, 7 predicted proteins | sample TroBogypolimnion_26_FD_153057 | JGI IMG/M metagenome (GOLD analysis project Ga0214219, IMG submission 153057) | Freshwater microbial communities from Trout Bog Lake, WI - 25JUL2007 hypolimnion | ecosystem: Environmental > Aquatic > Freshwater > Lake > Hypolimnion/Profundal zone | place: Trout... | reverse complement strand
CAGCAGCAGGGCTTTTGAGAGATGGCTCTTGCCATCTTAGTCCACTTTACCAGTGCAATGTTTTCTTGCAATTGAAATCTCCCTGGCTACCCGGAAGAATGCGTCGACACTAAACATTAAATCATAACTTCATTTAAAATTAAATTCTCATGAATTCATCCCGTCGAAGTTTTATCCAAAACAGCGCCGTTCTGCTTGCCGGAACTACACTTCTTTCACGAACCGCATTGGCCCTTCCAAAACCTTCTGAAACCGTAGGAATTCAGCTCTATTCCGTACGTGATGATATGATGAAGGATCCTGCCGGAACCCTGAAGCAACTGGCACAAATGGGTTACAAGAATGTCGAGCACGCCAATTACGTAGACCGTAAATTTTATGGTTATACGGCAAAAGAATTTAAAAAAGTGCTGAATGACCTTGGGCTGAAAATGCCGAGTGGGCATACAGTAATGGGCAAGAATCACTGGGATCCTGCGAAAAAAGATTTTACGGATGCCTGGAAATATACCATTGAGGATGCTGCCTGCATGGGACAGCATTATGTCATTAGTCCCTGGATGGACGAAACCATGCGCAAGACCTATGATGATATGCTTGGCTACCTCGAAGTTTTCAGCAAATGCGGTGAGCTGTGCCAAAAATCAGGCATGCGGTTCGGATACCACAACCACTGGGCCGAATTCACGGAGACCCTGAATGGGCAAAAATTGTTCGATATCATGATGAAGCATCTGGATGTCAAGAAAGTGGTGATGCAGCTGGATATTGGCAACATGTACATTGGAGGTGCAAAGGCACTGGATGTCATCGGACAGTATCCCGGGAAGTTTGAGCTGATCCATGTCAAGGATGAAATTGCCGTGAACACCAAGGAGAAATATGAAAGTACCATTCTTGGCAAAGGCATTCTTCCGGTAAAAGAGGTATTGGAAATCTGCCGCAAAAAGGGAGGGACCAAAGTCTTTATCATCGAGCAGGAATCTTACCAGGATAAATCACCTCTTGCCAGTGTGAAGGAGGATTTGGAGATCATCCACAAATGGGGATATTGATTCCGAAGAAAATTCCACTCATTTGATTGGGAGTAAGAGGTTACCAGAAAATGGGTAACCTCTTTTTTTTCGGGATTTATTGAAAGAGATGCTTTCCCTTGCAAGAATTTTTGTCATTGGGGGATCTTTTTCCCTCTGACTACCATTCAGGATGGCAAAAAAAACGCCGCTACTGCAGAAGCAATAGCGGCGGATTTTTTACCAGGATAAAGAATCAATAGTATCCCGGATTTTGAATGTCAGCAATCGCAGGTTTTGGCAAAACGCGATCCGTATAGGTATTTGGAAGTGGTCTCAGTTTGTGGTAATCCTTCACATTGGGAGCAGCATCCGGATTGTAGAGTTTGGCGCGGGCAACAACAGTACCTGTTCTGGCGAGGTCTTCCCAACGGTTCAATTCGCCGAATAACTCGCGTCCACGTTCTTCCAGCATCCAGTCTGCGAAAGGAGTTACATCAGCAACCCCGGAAGGAAGTTTGGGGTTGACCACCGTAGCGGTAGTAACCATCATATCGCTCTGGGTATTGATCGTATTATTCGGAGCGCCGTCAATGGTATAAACCTGAGGGGCTTTGGCTTCACCATCATTCCAGGCAGCACGTTTGCGTACGATGTTGATGTATTTTACGGCTGTTGCCAGGTCACCCTTGCGGCCGTAAGCTTCGGCGGCAATCAGGTAGGTTTCTGCAAGACGCATGCGGTGGAAGTTACGTGAACCTGCCTGGTAGTTCATGTCAGGACGGGTAGTGTCCAGCCATTTCAGCATACGGGGGAAGTTATTCGTATCATACATATCCTGAGGAACCAGCAAATAAGGGGCCTTGGCAATGTCGACCAGCATCTTGCGGTAGTTGGCATCGTTGAGCAGGGTCTGCTTTGGATTGGTTGTAGAATATTGTGAAAGAGCTCCGTAGTATCTGGAAGAGAGGTAGAAACAGCTGTCTCCTGCTTTAACCTTAGCCGTCCCAACGAGGTTGGCCGGTGGGCTGTAAATGACCTCAGAAGTTGCAGCATTGGTGGAAGGGTTGATGTAGTAATAATTGGCAGCCCATTTGGTTGCAGTGCTTGGATTGTTGCTGTAGAAGGTCCATTTAAAGGTCTTGTAGAGCCTGGAGTCCGTGGTACGATCCCACAATTTCTGGATCATGATTGGATTGATGCGGACGCGTTTCCATGGGCGACCATTTGTAACGTCACGGATCATACCCGGTTTCACGTCGTATTGAGTTACCCAATAGAGGTGCAACTGGTTTCCACCGTCTGAAGTAGTACTGCCTGCACCGCTGAAGAGTGCATCTGTTGTGTATTCCACGTCCCAGATAATCTCCTTGGTGACTTTCTGGTTGGCTTGGTCAAATACCATGGCGAAATTGTTTTCCAGGGCAAACTTGCCAGAGTTGATGACAGCTTCGGAATAGTAAGCGGCACTGTCCATGTCTGAGGCTTTCCCTCCGCGGGTGGCCAGATCATAACTGCCACGGGTCAGGTAAACTTTGGCAAGCAAATGGCCTGTTGACCATTTTGTGGCACGACCTCTGTCACTCTGCTGATAGACATCAGGAAGAACATCATAGGCAGCCCTAAGGTCACTGATAATTGCCTTGTAAACATCAGCCACAGGAGTCCTTTTGAAGTCGGTTACCACCTGGCTGACATTTCCTTCTGTAATCAATGGCAGGGCACCAAAATGCTGAACAAGGTCAAAATAGTAATAGGCACGCATAAATTTGAGCTCGGCCGCACGTTGTGCTTTTTGTGCGTCTGTCATATCCGTAACCTTCGGCAGGTACATCAGGGCCGTATTGGCACGGGTGATTCCCTTGTAATTGTTGTTCCAGAACTTATTGATGACATCCTGGGAAGAGTTCAGTGAACTGAGGTATTTGTTGAAAGCGTCCTTGTTGCCGCCGTCGGTACCTTCCCAACTCATATCGGTTCCATACTCTGTCAGACAGTAGTAGGATTCCATATTGCCACCAACCGTGCTGTTACCAGCCTGGTTGTAGGCACCAGTGTACCACCTCATGGCTTGATAAACGCCGGTTACGGCTGATTCCATGCCAACTTTCGTGGTAAAATAATCGTAACCTACATCGGTATATCTCTGCTCTTTCAGATAACTATCGCACGCGAAAACCGATAATATTACCAGAACTGTGAATATGTATTTTGCTATTTTTTTCATATCTCTTTTTTTTTACGTTGTAATGCTTTATGAATGACCTGGTATTATAAGCTCATGTTAACGCCAAACATAATAGTTCTTGGCATTGGAACATTGAAGTCCTGACCGCTCTCGGGGTCGGTACCTGGATACTTTGTAATACAGAAAGCATTCTGAATAGTCATGTACAGCCTTAGTTTGGTGATCTTGGCCCTTGAGATAATGTTTTTTGGAAGGTTATAGCCAAAAGATGCACTACTCATTCTCAGGAAGGAGGCATTAAAATAGTTCAATGCACTTCTATAAGCTGGGTTTTCAATGCCGTTGTTCGGGCGGGGAGCGTCGTTGCTGCCGTTGCTGGCGGTTGGCTTGCCATTGGCATCATAAGCTGTTACTGCCCAATAATTGACTTTTAAGCTATTGTAACGGCCGTTGAAACTCATGTTTCTGTCAAACTGCAGCATGTTGCCATAGGAGGAGTTGAGGAAGAAACTCAGGTCAAAATTCTTGTAGGTGAAATAGTTGGTCATACTCGCCGTGAATTTTGGACGGGTGGTTCCAATAATCTGACGGTCGGCATCTGTAATTTTTCCATCACCGTTGGTGTCTGCAATGTGAATGGTGCCCGGAACAAAGGCAGATCCAAATTTGGCTGCTTCTGCTTCCTGACCCAATTGCCAGATTCCAAGAGATTTGTAATCATAATACACCTGCAGCGGTTGTCCGATGAACCATCCGTTACCGGTATCGTCCGTTTTGCCACCATAGAGTTCAACAATTTCTTCCTTGTTCTTTGCAAAAATGAAGTTGGTTGTCCAGGTAAAGTCCTTTTTCTGTACGTTCTGTGTGTTGATGGTTACCTCAATACCCTTGTTTCTCGTTTTGCCGATGTTGTAAACAACACTGTTAAAACCTGAAACCTGTGGCAACTGCCTGTTCATCAAAAGGTCTGAAGTATTCTGCAGGTAAAGGTCGACTACGCCCGTGATTCTTCCCTTCAGAATTCCAAAGTCAATCCCCGTGTTCCACTGCCGGGTCATCTCCCATTTCAGGTCCGGGTTAGGCATTTCATTCTGGTAGAAAGCCATCACGTTGGTGCTGCCGTAGTTGTAACGGGCATACGCAAGGTTACCTGCCGTTTTGTAAGGATCAATGGCCGAGTTACCTGTCACCCCATAACCAACACGCAATTTCAGGTCGCTGAAAGTTGAATTGCCACTCATGAAATCCTCTTTGTTGATACGCCATGCGAGGGCTGCAGATGGGAACATAACCCATTTGTGACCGGGAGCCAGGCGGGAAGAACCGTCGTAACGGGCAGAGGCAGTGAACAGATATCTGTCTTTGTAAGCGTAATTGATACGTCCCATGAAGGAGGCCATCTGCCATTTGGTATAGCTACTGGAAACAGCGGAAATGGTTGGAGCACTGCCCACATTGTACCACAATTGGGTCTCGTAAGGAAGGTTCAATACGCTGATACGATTTGATTCGTAGGTTTCCTGCTGAATGGATTGGAGCAGGGTGGCACCGAAACTATGGTCCTTGATCACCTTGTTCCAATAAAGTAGATTTTCCCAGGTAAACATCATGCGCTGGTCGCCACCATTCTCCGCACGTGCATTGCCACCCGAGCGGTCGGAACTGAGTGAACCGTAAAAACGCTGGTCGGTATAAGGGCCGTAGTCCAGACCAAAGTTGGAACGGTATTTTATGTCAAACGGTAGTTTTACTTCCATGTAATAACTTCCCAGGAAGCGATTCTTTCTATAAAGCACCGTTGCGTTGGTCAGGTTGAGTACCGGATTCCAAAGTTGCGGATCATTACCCGGACGGTTGATCAGGGTACCATTGTCGTCACGAATTCTTGCCAAAGGAGAAAGACTCTTGACACCATCATATACGTTGGGACCATCGTTGCGGTCGAAATGGGAGAACTGGGTCTGGCCGCCGATCTTAACATAGTCGGAGATATCCCAATCGAAATTAACACGCACGGAATAACGTGTATAATCCTGGGTTTTAACCATACCTTTTTCGTTGTAATAGGTAGCAGAAGCCAAAATTTTCATTTTATCGGTTCCGCCTCTTACGCTCACTTCATGGTTAGTAACGGAGCCCTGGCGCATGACCTGACCCATCCAGTCTGTAGATTTCAAACGTTCGGGATGCCATGAACCATCGGCATCATAAGCATTCTGAATCTGGTATGCAATACCCTTGGGGTCATTTTCCTGGCCTACTGGCATCATCTTGGTGTCCATCGCATAAGTAGGTTTCACAGGATAAACACCTGTGGTACGGTAGGCTTCACGGAGGAAGTCAACCCACTCTGGACCATTGAACAATTGAAGCGTTTTTGCCTGATTTTCCACACCGTAGTAGCCATTGTAATCGACAACGGCCTTGCCCGATTTACCCTTTTTGGTTGTGATCAGAACGACACCGTTTGCACCCCTGGAACCGTAAATGGCGGTAGCGGAAGCGTCTTTCAAAATATCGATGGATTCGATATCCGACTGACTGATTTCACTTAAACCAACTACCAAAGGAACTCCGTCCACAACGTAAAGCGGATCATTGGTAGCCAACAGGGAGCGGTTACCACGAATCATCACCTTCACATCCGCACCCGGAGCAGAGTTGGTTTGCTGAACAACTACACCAGCTGCTTTTCCCTGCAGTGCCTGAGCAGCACTGAAACTTGATCTTTCACTCAGTTTTGCATTGTCAACAGAGGAAACAGATCCAGTTAAGTCTTTTTTACGAACCGTACCGTACCCCACAGCAACCACCTCCTCGAGACCGATTGTCTCCTGGGCCAGAACAATTTTGAATGTATTCTTCCCATCGATGGCAACCTCCTGTGAAACCATTCCCACGAAAGAGAACACAAGGGTCTTACTGTCTACTGGAATAGAAAGAGTAAATGCACCGTCCATGTTGGTAATGGTACCGGTAGTTGTGCCTTTTACAACGACAGATGCTCCGGGAACTGTTTGTCCTGCATCGTCGGTGACCTTACCCGAAATTTGTTTGGTTTTTTGCTGCTCAGCCGTCAGTGGAGAAGCTGCTGCTCCAAAGGCACTGGTAAATCCGGTTAGGAGGATCAGCACAATAGTTAATTTAGATACCTGTAAAATCCTTCTCAGCAATGGATTTTGCGAATTGAGGTGAAAATTTTTTAGCTTTTTTTTCATAGTCTAATTTTGTTTGGCAGCCTGCAATTTTATCTGTAAACCCAGATTATCAATTAGCTGCGATGATTTCAACAATTTAACACTCTCTTCTACAGTTTCTGCATCTAAGCAGATATTCTGCATCACTTGATTCGTTTCATTTAAGTCATCGGCACTCCCATTTGGTAAGTAATTGTTTATTTGGTTGTTTTTATGATCAAGGGATTTGTCTCTCCCAGCTTTCACTTGAATCTGAATCATCATCCGACACTAAATATCCGGCAACTGCTTCCCGGGAAAAAATCAATCCACCAGAACATAAATCACCCGGTGATCTTTATCTGCGGGTAATTTCTTTTCCCATCCATTTGGTCCTAATTGAATCTTTATCTCATTCAGGCTCAAAACGAAGGTGACGGTTCAACGAATTTAGTTCTCCCTTGCCCATTCCTTCATGGAATAGATTACAATCTTACAACGTATCGGATACTGACAATAAGTTTTGGCTTGCCCTGGAATTACATTTTCTTCATAAGTTTTACACACGGCAACCAAGACAAATTTATAAAAGTATTTTCTACCTATATAACACTTGTACCAGAAAAATGCGATAACTGCTGCATAACATATTTTAACAATTACATATTGATAATTAACTCTTTTTTCAAACCACCGTTCCAGTCCAGTATTATATATTACTGCAATTAAGATACTTATGTAATTTTATAAATTATTTCAATTTTCCGTGTGTTAACATTTTTTACAGTATGTTGTTTGTCAATTCATTGAATGAGCAATCGATTGCATTTATCTTGCCGTTTATGGCATTTTGTAAGAATCGCTGTTGCTTTTTTTCGTTTCGGCCTCCGCCTTTTTTCATGCAACCGGCATCCATGGAACCAGGGGCATCCTTCCTTACTAAAATCTTTTCATGGTATTTTTTAAGTCCAAATGAAATACCCCGACAAACATTTTATGTTGGAGTGAATATATTGTCGCGCTTATTTTCATCAGATGATTGTATAATTATTAATTTCAACCTCTTGTTTGAAGGCCAAACTGTCATAGACGGGGTTGTACTACCGGAAATTCGTGGCAACATCTCACAACTGGCAGGGAGAATATTGTGTAAGTAGCAAAGCCTACAGAATCTTCAAAATATTTAAACAACATTCGCGGGATAGCCTGAACGCACTCAGTAGCCAGAGAGGCTGTACCGCATTTTCAATACCTAAAAATCATTTCAAATGAAAGAATTAAGAGAGAGATTCAATGGATCGTGGTTCGCAATGACCCTTTTGCTGCTGTTTCTGACGAGTACCGGATTTGCCAGATCGCGCGATTATTACCAGATTCAGGTCTACAGGTTAACGGGGAAAGTCCAGGAGGAAAAAGTAGACAATTTTTTAAAGAGCGCCTATCTCCCAGCCTTACACAGGGCCGGCATCAAGAAAGTTGGAGTCTTTAAGCCCATTGAGAACGATACCGCCACTTTCGGAAAATATGTGTACGTATGGATTCCTTTTGAATCAACTGCACATTTTGTCAAGACGATGGATGCGCTGGATCTGGATGCAACCTTCCAGAAAGATGGTGCTACTTTTATGGGCGCCTCCTTCGACCAAGCTCCCTATGCCAGGAAAGAGTCCATCCTGCTAAGGGCATTTCCCACTGCGCCTGAATTTACTGTACCCTCCTTTGCCACCGCCCCATCAAAACGCATCTATGAGCTGAGAAGCTATGAAAGTCCAACGGAGAATCTATTCAGGAAAAAGGTGCACATGTTCAACCAGGGGGGCGAGATTGCCCTTTTCAAGAGTCTGGAATTCAATGCCCTGTTTTATGCCGAGGTAATTTCCGGAAGCACCATGCCCAACCTGATGTACATGACCACCTTCGCCGACATGGAGGCACACGATGCACACTGGAGTGCCTTCACAAAAAGTCCTAAATGGCTGGAACTGAAAGTGAAGCCAGAATACCTGAATACGGTATCCAGGGCGGTCAAAGTTTTGTTGCACCCCACAGATTATTCCGACCTTTAGAAAAATAAAAGGCGAAACAGAATGCGTTTCGCCTTTTATTTTTTAACTCCTTGTCGGCCTATTTGATAAAATCAGTCGGTAATCCATTGATTTTTTCCAGGGTGATGCTTTTGATGAAAAGCTCTCCCCCTTCCGATTGAATCTGTATTCTCCCTTTAGTTAGTGGCAGTACCGTACCATCTTTCTCTATTCTGCCCGAATTGGCATTGATGCAGCAGACGGCTCCGTTTACCACTTGTACAGAACTTCTGTCAAAGCAATAAAGGTCGACCACGTTCCACTCACCTGTTTGCTTTTCGTGGTCCATTATTTTGGAACAGTTTTTCGCAGGAAAGTTGACCCCAAATTTTGCAACCTCACCATCCGGAGCGTAACGATAGCTTTTCCCTTCTGCATCTTTTACTGCCGGAATTTCGAAATAACTGTTTCCCATGCAATAGGAATCACCCATCTTTCCGGTGCAAAGCTGAAACTCGTGGGCACTCATCCAGACGCCGAGTCCTTCTCCGAAAGGGCCATAGCTATGGTAAAGTATCCCGGAGTTAAACTGTTTGTACACTCTTTCGCCCCAGCGGAATACCATTCTGAGGTGGTAGTTGCCAAACTCTTTTTTGGTTGCCAGAGAAGCATATACCTCTCCCGTGATGTGCAGCAAGTTCTCTCCGTGCTGTTGAACAACGCTGAAAATGGGTCCTGCAGGTGCGCTTGCGTTTGGGGGCAGATAGATTTCCCAGTTATGCAGATTTTTCTCATTGAACAACTTTACCACTTTGGGTTTGCCCGTTAAAACGACTGGAAGCAGAATAGAAACGAAGAAAATTAACTTTCTCATTGGTTTTGGGTTATTCATTAAATCAGTTGAGTTTTTTTTAAGAGTTTGCGGAAAATCTCAAATACAGTTTGCTTATTTCCGGCCGTCCTCGGGGAATAGTCCGGTTTCAATCACAACGACCGTGGAACAGAGGCAATTAACCGGGAGAAGAAAATAGTTTGATGCTCGGATTGACTTATTGGAATAATCTGTCATTCAGGCAGGCACCGGGTCACTCCTCTCCCATTGAATTCAATGGGTCTCAAAAAAAACTGCCCCGAAACCGGAGCAGTTAAAAATTCTGATCAATGGGATGAATCAGTGCCCTTGAAGTATTTCCTGGGCTTTTTCCAATATTGTCGTGTCGTCCAAAAGAACGATGCCCCCGTTAGGTCCTTGCTCGATATGCAATCCTACACTTTTGCCGTGGGCATAATTTGCTCCACCAAAATAATTCCTGACGGTCTCGACATCCAGTCCCAATTCATCAGCGATGCGGTGCATGGAACCGTCAGGTAAAGTGTCTTTAATTTTTCTTAACTCATTAAATGTTATTTTTTCAGTCATTGCGTTGGTTTTTAAAAAGTTAATAAATATTCTTTTAGGAAGAACTCCATTTTTTTTCATTTCAGTTCAGCCAAATTAATACTAATAGTTCAATGTTGTTTCAGAAATTCAGGATGACTTGAAGCAGACTGGAACAAATTTAGATTTTTTAACATTTAAGCCATACAACCTTGCCTATTACCTCTTGATACACACAGAATTAATTATTTTGGCTCCTCAATCTGCATTCGACTGTTTTAAAACATGTTTATTTATCGTCCTCTCAGCGGTTCACCCGCCTCTTTAAAGAGTGCTTCAAGAAGTTGTGGCCTCAATCTTAATTTGTTGATCTTGTGATTGTCCCGACTGGGATATACCCTGTTCGAAAGAAAGACAAAGAGCAGTTGGTTGGCAGGATCTGCCCATACAAAAGTGCCAGTAAAGCCTGAGTGTCCGAAACTTTGTTCAGAAACACAAAGGGAAGGATACCGCTCCTTTCCGGTATGAATGTTGGCCTGGATGCCCGGTTTGTCGAAGCCAAAACCCCTTCTGTTGTTGGTTTTTTGAAAATGACTACTGGTCCAGTTTTTAACGGTTTCGACCGAAATGAACCTTTCGTTTCCATACTCACCATTCTGCAGATAAAGTTGCATCACCTTGGCCACGTCAGCGGCATTTCCGAAGAGGCCTGCATTCCCGGAGATACCTCCCATCAGTGCAGCAGTTTCATCGTGAACATAACCCTGAAGCAGTTCCTGTCTGAAACTGTGGTCATTCTCGGTAGGTACAATCTTTTCTTTCGGCAAGGTCGTTGCCGGATGATACATCAGGGAAGAGGCACCCAGTCTGGCAAAGAG
>Ga0214219_1000862_pt1 | contig 10661 bp, 20 predicted proteins | sample TroBogypolimnion_26_FD_153057 | JGI IMG/M metagenome (GOLD analysis project Ga0214219, IMG submission 153057) | Freshwater microbial communities from Trout Bog Lake, WI - 25JUL2007 hypolimnion | ecosystem: Environmental > Aquatic > Freshwater > Lake > Hypolimnion/Profundal zone | place: Trout... | reverse complement strand
TTCCTGCTTTGGATACTTTTCATAATGGTGCTGTTGTTTGGTTATTTGCTGTATCAACTTGAGTTGAAAATTGACTCAGGAAAACCAATTGATGACGCTGTGGATAACCCTGTGGAAAACTGTGGAAAACCTGTGGATAAGGTGTGAGTAAAATGTGTGTTGTTGCAATATATATATTATAGATATATAAATAATACTCTTACAGAGTATTATAAATACATCTTGACAGTATATATTTAAAACAATATTGTTATAGAGTCCTAATCTTAAACTAATGGAGAGTTAATGATGTTGCTAATATGTAAAGACTGCCGACATTGTGTTCCTTCACAATATTGGACTGATTTCAAAGATTCTTTTAAAGCGTTGGAGTACGCAAAATGTTGGGCAACCGCTAAACAAAATTTAGTCACTGGGGAATACATACCTGAATTTCACTGTACAACGGCGCGTAAGTCTGACCGCTTGTGCGGTGAAAAAGGAAAATGGTTCGAATTGAATGAACCGCACGAATTTTATGACCAAGTACCTAATCAAACTAAGGAGACCGAAAATGTCTAATGATAGAGCAGATTTTGATGATTCAGTCCGTAACACCGCCTGGTGGTCGTCAGACAGCCGTATGGCGGCAGCAGGACGCGCAAACGAGGCAGTGATGCAGAAGTTGGGGTTAATCGAAAAACCCGATCTGAGCGCAAATGAGGCGGTTCAGATGGGTCATGTGATGCAGCCCGTGATTGGACGCTTGGCATCTGAGCGTTTGCGTCTGAACCTGAAAGATGCCGATTACATGATGACACACGCAGGAGAGCCGTGGTTAAAATCCCATTTTGATTTTATAGACGAGTCAGGGACACACCTTGTCGAAGCTAAGAATTATGGCGCTCATAAGCAAAAATTCTTTGATTCAGGCGCGAACATAATTCCTGCTGAAGACATGGCGCAACTGATTCACGAGGCAACAGTCCATAATGTTGAAAAGATTACTTTAGCGGTACTTTTTGGAGGGCAGAACTTTGAAACTTTTTCTTATACGATTAGCCAAGAGCAAAAAGAATCCTTTATTTTGGATATGGCAAAAAATTGGGCAGCGGTCGCAACCCGAACCCCGCTCCCCGCTGAGTCACCAGAGCAAGCACGAGCACTTTATTCAGTCAGTAGCCCAAGAGCCGCAATTGCCAACAGCAACATCGAAAAAGCCGCGCAAGCGCTCAAAGCAGTCAGTACCAACAGAAAAGAGCTTGAAGCCAAAGAAAAAGAGCTACAAGCGTATATCCAAGACTACCTCAAAGACTGCGACACGCTCCAAACGGTCGACGGCACAATCTTAGCTACGTGGAAGTCGCCCAAGCCTAGTATGACGTTTGACGCATCTTTGTTTAAAAGCAGTATGCCTGATATATATAATCAATTTGTGGTCGAGAAATCAGGTTCTCGCCGATTCCTAATCAAATAAAGGGGTTTTTATGTCAAATTTAATTGCAGTGAGTGACATGGGCGTCATGGCAGACGCTATTGTTAAGTCAAATTTTTATGGGTTCAAATCAAAAGAACAGGTCATGGCGGTGATGCTTGTCGCCCAAGCCGAAGGGAAACACCCTGCAACCGTGGTTCAGGAGTACGACATTATCCAAGGTCGTCCTGCCCTGAAGTCACAAGCGATGCTTTCCCGATTTCAATTATCGGGCGGCAAAGTCGAGTGGCACGAGATGACGCCTAAAAAGGTCAGTGGCACGTTCTCGCACCCCAACGGTGGGTCATTAACCATCGAATGGACGATTGAAATGGCTAAACAGGCGGGCGTTTACCGCGAGGGTTCGGGTTGGACTAAGTACCCCGAAGATATGCTCACAGCGAGGGTTATAAGCCGCGCAGTGCGCAAAGTCTATCCCGCGTGTATTTTGGGTCACTACGCCGTTGAAGAAGTGGTCGATTTTGAGCCGATTCAACCTAAAAACATCACTCCTAAATCTCCAGAGGTCGAATATGTTTCAGAAATTATTGATAACCCCGTCAAGACTGGAAAGTACAAACTTATTCTCCCAGGCGGAGAAGTCTACGATTCGTTCGATAATCCCCAAGACTATGTGGACGCGTACAAGTCTATGGTTGGAAAAATCCGAGACAGCAAAAAGCTGGAAATGCAAGATAAAGTCCTCAAAGTGGCGGATTTGAAGGAAGCCAACGCGGATACTCGCGCCCTGTTAACGGCGTCCCAGTTAGCGAGTTTAAACGCCGATAGCCCAAAGCAGGAAGCGTCAGATCTGTAGCGACTGGGGTGACCCAACGCGACCGGATACTGGCGCATTTGAGGCGTTATGGCAGCATCACACCACAAGAGGCGCTCAGACACTATGGCTCTTTCCGACTCGCCGCACATATCGAAGTTTATCGAAAAGCGGGACACCGAATCGAAACGAACATGGTTACAGAAAACGGCTCAGAGTTTGCAAGATACGTATACAAGGAAACAAAAAATGGCTGAAAGAAGGGAAAATACTGGGGTTCTGTTTCCACAACAGAACAAAAAGAACGAAAGGTCGCCCGATTACAAGGGTGAAATCAAGGTCGGCAATCACCTGATTAAAATCAGTGGTTGGACGAAACACTCGGCTTATGGTAGTTTGATTTCGCTGATGGTCGATAAGCAGCAGGGGGAGACTCTTAAAAAGTATCCTCAGGAAGTCAAACCTAAAGACGATGATTCGGATGTCCCTTTCTGAAAACTACATTCACATTGCCGTTCCCGCCCAGTATGAACACGTACTGGCGCAACTTTCGGGGTCGTATGGTTCTGTCCCCGCAAGGGCGGCAATATAAGGTGGACGTTTGGAAAGCGGTTTTGGAGCAAAAAGTACCGAAGTTTGGGGGGAGTATGCTTAGATTCAGGATGGAAATTACGCCACGCGACAAGCGCAAGTTTGACATCGACAACCGCATAAAAGGGGTTTTTGATGCTTTGCAGGCCGCAGGAATCATGGAAGATGACTGGCAAGTGGTCGAATTGTACGTGGCAAGACTAGACGGGGTCGAAAAGCCTGGTAAGGTTGTGATAACTTTAGAGACTGTTGACGACCTCCCATCAGCATGAGATGAGCCGCACCCCCTCGCGGCAGAGATTAGGACGGTGTTGGTTGACCACCGCTTCATGCAGTCAACTGCTTTTCTAATCAATTGGAGGACAAGATGACTCATATTTTCGTAGCAACGCCGATGTATGGCGGTCAATGTACTGGTTATTACGCAACGTCTTTGATGCAAATGCAAAAGATGTTTATGAATAACAACGTGACTATGACGTTTGGCGCGATGTTTAATGAATCACTCATTACCCGCGCTCGAAACGGATTAGCCCACAATTTTTTAAAATCAGACTGTACGCACCTGTTTTTCATTGACGCGGATATTCACTGGAATCCGGAACACGTGTTGCCAATGATTGCAGCCGACAAGGAAATCATTTGCGGCATTTATCCTAAAAAAGAGATTAACTGGACGTCTGTATTGTCAGCAGCACAAAATGGCGTGTCATTAGACCAACTCAAGCACTACACGGGTTCATGGGTTGTCAATTTGGTCGATTACAGCGGCGAAGTCACCGTGCCAATCAATCAGCCATTGGAAATCTGGAATGGCGGTACGGGGTTTATGCTCATTAAACGTGAAGTTTTTGAGAAATTGGCTGATGTAGTGCCGTCTTACGTTAATAACGTGGTCGATTTGGGCGGTCAATTGCAAGTCGAGCCGATTAAAGAGTTTTTTGCAACGTCTATTGAACCTGAAAACAACGTATTGCTTTCAGAAGACTATCATTTTTGCCGCATCGCAAGAATGAATGGAATTAAAGTATGGGCTGCTCCGTGGGTCGAATTAGGCCATGTCGGAACGTACATATTTGAAGGCCGTTTACCACAAAATCCGTAGGGGGATGTATGAAATCACAAGGGAAAAAAACATTATGATGAACGAACGAATCTTAAAACTATATGACCAAGCAACCATTTTAGAAGGCAATGGCGACTACGTGGCAGGTGAGTTGGCGAAGCGTGAATGGGTTGGGCTGACGGATGAGGAGATTAAAGAGTTTGATAATTGGCACGACAACAGGGAAGAAGAAGTTGGTTGGTGCAAATTATCAGAAATCGTGGCTTACATCGAAGCCAAGCTCAAGGAGAAGAACAGATGAACAAACGAATCGCAAAACTATATGACCAAGCAACCATTTTAGAAGGAAAGAGAAAAATGTTCATAAACCCTAATCCTGATTGTCAAGATGATTGTTCTTTTGTAGAAAGTATAAAAATAACAACGGCGGTGCATTATCCCCCAGTTTATGATAAACATGGGAATAATACTAATCCTGATCGTAACTGGACATCTTATATTGTATCTTGTCATAAATGCAATACGAATTGGAACGTAAAAACAAATTGTGATTTCACTGAGATCAATAAAGTATGAACGTACGAATCCTAAAACTATATGACCAAGCAATCCTTTTAGAAGACAATGGCGACTACGTGACAGGTGAGTTGGATCCTGTAAAGTTTGCCGAGTTGATTGTGAAAGAATGTATTGAAAAGATTACAACCTATGATTTATTTCCAAAACATTCGGCTAAGTGGGAAGATATCTACTATATACACGCTAGGCTGCTACAAGACTTGGGTGAAGAATTGAAAGAACATTTCGGAGTTGAAGAATGAACGAACGAATTCGAGAACTTGCTGAACAGGCTGGATCGACCCATAAACAAAATCTTGGTGTCTATCAATTCTTTAAAGACGAATTAGAAAAGTTCGCTGAATTGGTTGCTGCTGATGAACGAGAAGCGTGTATAGAGATATGCGTAAAGTACCGTGATGAAAAATCAGAGAAACATCACGGAAAGATGGTTTTAACAATGATTGCTAATTATCCAGAGTTATATGGAATGATACAAGGCGCTCACAATTGTGCGGTTTTGATAAATCAAAGAAACGACATTAAAGAAAATTTTGGAGTTAAAGATGAGTAAGCAAAACGAACTGGACGAACAAAAGCGGTTAAACCGCATCATGTTTGAGGCTTTGAAGGAAATCGCTCGAAACGACGGTATTCAGGCGGCTACACTTAGTGCCCAAATGTACGTCAATATGGCTAAAACCGCGATTGCAGCGGTTACTAAGAAATCTTAACGGCAACCCCAACGCCGGCGGGCGGCTTTACCGCGCTCGCCTTTCCAATGTTTCGACCTGGCGCAAAACGACTTGTGACGCGGATTTGATTTGCTCTTAGTCGGCGCTTTCAAATTATGGCCGGCAGCCTTGGCCTTACGTCGGCCTTTTTCGGTTAAACCGGCGCCACGGGACGCAGGGAGCTTTTCACCGCGACCAACGCTTAATTTGGGAAAGGGTCGTTTGTTACTCAATGGTCGCTCCGTCTTCCAGTTCGTGCAGGGTTTTACCACCGGTGTATTGGAAATGCGCTAATTCTTTGAAAGTTGTCCATTCGCCCGCCCATTCGAGTCCGGCTTCTTTCCCCAGTTGGCCAATTTGGTGCCAAACAGGATGAGCGCCGTTCCAGTCACACTTGCCATCAACGACAGGAACCACATCAATAGCACAGCGATAATTATGAAAGGACTCACCGCCACGAGCATTAGTAACGATGGATCCCGGCCTTGTTCTGCCCTGCGCATATAACGCATTTTGACTCTCCATGTCTCTGTAAGTGGAGGTTACGAGCAAGTCAATATTTGCTGCTTTGCACAATTCTAAAAACTTGTCTACACGGGTGCGTACCACCGGCAACAAATCATCTAGGCTACGGCTTGCAATCATAAATTTCTCCAACGTTTGCGCAATCGAAAATCTGGCCTAAACATCACTGCACTGGGGTTGACTGGTGCAATAAATCGTCTTTTTTCTGACTGGACGCACTGCTACCAAAGTAAAACGCAATGATTCCCGTCCACGCAGTGCCTAGAGAGCCGAGCATAATCTCGATTTCAGGCCCTGCTACCACTTTGCCCGACATAAGACCTACCAAGATTCCAAAAAACCCAATGGTGACGCCTATAGAGAGCGTGGCGGGTATCCATGATTTAGTGGCTATCTGCATATCCCGCGCAGACTTGCGGTCATCAGTGGCCAATTTAGCGAAATCCAGACCCATCGACTGGGCTTTTCCCTTTAACTCGATTTCGGCGGCTTGGATGGCGGCAACCTGGTCGCTGTTCAGTTTTCCGGCTTCGAGCATCTTTTGAGCGTCATCGGGGTGAACGCCGAGTTTGGCGGCCAATACTTCTGCTGCCATGCCCGCCAATGGGCCACCAAGCGCAGATGCCACCGTAGGGGCTAATTGAGCCAAAAACGATAGATTCATCATTTACTCCAAGGCAATTTGCCGGCTAAAAACCAATCTAACGCAACAAAACAGCCAAATGCTAGGAAAACAAACAAAACAATACCGATAACAATGTTAATTATCAAGTTAAACGTGGCCTGAGCTTCGTCGGCCTCTTTAATCATCCGGAGTTTTTCAGCTTTGATTTTTTCGGTTTGCAGCCGTTTTGCCTCAAGGTATGCCTCCCGTTCATCTTGGGACATAGCCCAAATCATGGCGGCTTCCTCTTCCTGAGCCTTTTTCTTAATCAGAATCTGTTTGGCCAGTTCTTGAGATGAGGTTACCGCCGCGTCATGGTCGGCTACCGCGGCATTGGTATTTCGCTTCGATATGCGCTCAGTGGCCTTTTTATTCGTCAAATTCGCACGAATTGCGCGTTTATCGGCTTTATTTTCTTTATATTGCTTGTATTCCTCTGCGGTCTCAGCAATATCTTTGACTAAGCCTTTGCCTTCTTTGAGGACACCACGCGCCGCTTTTAACGTGCTCTCCGCTTGGTTCAGCGGATTAGTGATGTCATCAATACCCATCGCACATCTTAGCTTTGAGCAGTGGGAGCAGTCGGCTCAGTTGGCGCCACAACCGGAGCAGATTCTTGCTGCGGTGCAACAACGGTATTTTGCTGTTGGGGGGAAACCGATTGCCGTAATGCTTCAAATTCGGCTTTTAACGCCGCAATGCTGTCCAAATGATGCTTATGCACAACCACAACAAGAACAGCCACCACAACAACAAAAACAAAAAGAAAAGTGTCGATTCCCATATTTCCTCCTAAAATCCCTCTCCGGGAGTTATAAAACAAGTTGCATTTGAATTGTCGCCTATTACTCTTGCGTAAACCGTGCTGTTCGGGCCACATTGAGGGCCAGTCACGACTTTGGCGCCATACGCAGGAATAGGGATAACTTGGTTTGACGCGGTTAACGGCAAAGCAACATTAAAATTATTTGTATTACTAATCCAAACATAAACAGCGTATTGGGTGTCGTAATTGACCAAATAATACTGATTAACTGGACTTGTCGCGGTAATCGAAAACACATTTGACTGAGTATTAGCGGCAGCGGTTACAGTTACCGCCACACAATTTCCCATTGGTTGAAAAGGAATATTGTTTGCCATTTTAGATTACCTTGGGACCTTTGCCGCGAGTAGTGGGGGCTAATTTGGTCGAAACCGGCCCCGTACTAAAATCAAATACAGAGCGGAAACCGCCTGTCGGCATGGTGCCAGGCTTCCATCGTGGGATACCGCCTTGCGACGAATCACGCGGTAATTGAGGGCGAATGGATTTTGCCCATTGTTGACCCCAGTTTAAATTTTCGCCGGCTTGGGGAAGACTAGATTTCTTCTCCAGTTTCGTTGGACCGCGCATTGTTACGCTCCTTGACAGTAATAACCAAATAACTAAATAACACAAAAATACCCAGTGTGGCTACCCTGTCCCATTCAGGACCCCACATAACCCAACACGCCAAACCACAACTCATCGACAATGACAAAATCGTAATCAAGCGGTCAGTAATCACAGACAAAGCAAGCCGAACCAGTTTTAAACCGTCCATAGTTACTCCAGAGAAAAGGACATAACTATAGTCTAATCTTATTCCTCATCATCATCAACCATGAAGCCGGTTCCCCATTCCTCATCGGTGATTTTCAGCTTGATTTTCTCCAGATTGAGGGCGCGGTCGACCACCTTGCACTTGTCGGTCAGCGACGCGGTATCGTCCTGCATGACCGATTTGAGCATCTCGGCGATGGCGTCCTCTAGGGCCGGATTTATACCTTTGTCTTTTTTCTTAGCCACGACGGTTCTTCCGCGCAGTTTTGGCAGCCTTCCTAAACGCACTAGCCTTCGGATAACCCTTTTGGCCAGGACGCTTAGGCGGCAGACCTAACTTACGGCGCCGGTTGATGTTGTAGTACAACCCTTTCTTAGCGGCGGCCACGACGCGTTCTCACGGCCTTACGGATTGGCGTCATCAGCTTTTTGCCGCCACGGGCCTTGGTCAAAGATGCGGCTACCGCTTGCTTTTGTGGATAACCTTCCCTAACCATCTTGCTAATGTTCTTGCTAATCGTCTTGCGACCTTTCCCTGCTTTAAGTGGCATGACTTATTCCTCTTCTTCAAATAAAGGCGTTGATGATGGCTTACCACCGGCAACAGTAACCGGCAATACAGATTTCAATTCAGGTTTAAATGCTAACGGCAATGGGCCTTCCGCTAAACGTCTTTGAATTGCCCTGGCAGCCTGAGTTCTGCCGCCAATAACGCTTGATATAGCTGTTTTTGAACGGCCAAGTAAAGCTCTGGCTAATTCTTCAGTTTGATAATCGGCACCCTGTTCTCGATTGCGCAAACCGACTAATCGGCCTTCCGCGCCTAATTGATACAAAGGATGTCGGCTTGTTCCGCTTCCAAACCCTTGAGTATTGTTGGCTAAATAATCGCCCATGCTTTTAAGGCTAATTTTGCCGGATTTGCTAATCCAACCTTTTTCGATGCCTTCTTGCAATAATTTAGCCGTGGCGTAATCTCGATTTGCTTTTCTTAATTGATCTGCTAGTTTTGGGTCAATATTTTCAATATGACTATCAATAACATTCACAAAATCTGCCGCTGCTCGGCGTTGATTGCCGTCAGAAGATGATCGAGCAATATCGGTCAAATTACTTCTTAAACGCTGAAGTTCTTTTCCACTGATATTAAATTGAAAATCAGGAGGCAATTCAAATGGAGTGTTGTCTAATTGAGCGCCTTGGGTGGTTAAACTTGGCTCAACATTGCCAGTCATTACTTTGTTAAGACTTTCTCCGTTCCAATTAGCTCGCATAAAAGCGTCAACTTCTGGAGCCAACGGCGTATAACCAGTTACTTTTTGATAAATGGTTTTCCAGGCATCGGAGACTTTTTTGAAAAACTTTTCAACAGAATTGGTTGGTTGTTTGGTTTGTGTTAACCAACGTGAGGTCTGTTCAGCAAACCATTCTGCAAAATTTCTAAAATATTCACTATCTTCGCTTTTTGACACAACTCTGTCAGCAGCTTGTGGCCCGTATTTTTCTGCTGTTACAGGGCGCAATTGACGAATGGTTTTTGTTCCCAAAGGAATTTTGGTCAATTCGTCTAGATAAGCGCGGAATATTGCATTTTTGGTTTCTTCCGGAGCATTTCTAAATAATTGAAATTCCGCTTGATGACCAAATTCATGTAAAGCAGTAGCCAGACCCCCATTAGGGTCTCCTAAACTGTTTACATTGTCAGAAATAATAATCCAACCTTCTGGGTGAGCTCCTCCATATAAACCTTTTTGCCAGGACGTTCCTAAGAAAACGTCAGGCGTTTTTGGCAGCCCCAATTTGGCAGAAAGTTCTTTGATGGTATCAACAGATTGTTTGAACCATTCTGGATTAGATGGGTCATCAGAAGTTTTTAATGTAGGCCATTTTTGTTTGGCATACCCTAAATATTGATAACCTCCAACAGGTTGCAATCCTCGTGCGGCGCCTTTAACAGCTCCTGCTTGAGTCAACTGTTTAAAATTGTTTTCAATAATTTGTTTGTAATAATCAACAACAGCTTGCTGATAACGATTAAACAAATTTTGAGCCGTTGATTTGACTCCGCGTGTTCCGGCAGGGTCAACAGCAGCTTCAAATTTGCCCATTTGAAGAACTTTTTGCATCAAATTTTGATCTAACGGTATTTCTCCGCTAAACACTTGATCTAACTTTTTGCCGGCGGTTTGTAAACGTTCTCTTACATAAGACGGGTTAATATTATTGGTTATTTTTCCCGCCACACTGGAAACTTCTTTAGTGGCTAAATCTTCATTGATTTTTGCATTTCCCATAAACCCAGGAGAGGCAACGGGTTCATTAGCACGCAATTGCATAGGCTCTAAAACATAGCCTCTTTTTTCCATGTTTCGAGCAGCCGTTGTAACGTCCCCAACAGTAGGTTCATAAAACGTCTTGGCAATTTGAGTGGCCGTTCTTGCTCCTAATTCGCCGGCAATTGGCAAACTAAAACCAGTTAACAATTCACCCGCTTCACGGGCATAAGGTTTGGCTTTTTTATATTTCTCCGGAACCGCTCTTGCCGCTAATTCTCCGCCAACACCAGAAATGCCAGCAAGTCCTAATTGACCTAACATTTCAGCGCCAGTTTTTGGCAATAACATTCCCGCGTATTTTGCTACTTGAGGAACCGCAAATTTTTCTAAACCAGCAAGTACAGGATACGATAAACCAACAGCTTCAATAGGAG
>Ga0214219_1000861_pt1 | contig 10663 bp, 6 predicted proteins | sample TroBogypolimnion_26_FD_153057 | JGI IMG/M metagenome (GOLD analysis project Ga0214219, IMG submission 153057) | Freshwater microbial communities from Trout Bog Lake, WI - 25JUL2007 hypolimnion | ecosystem: Environmental > Aquatic > Freshwater > Lake > Hypolimnion/Profundal zone | place: Trout... | reverse complement strand
CGGAGATGTTGGCTGGTGAAGATGGGAACAACATCAATGGACCCTCGTTGATCAAAGTCCCCGATTGGATTAAATCTCCGCTTGGTAAATACTATCTTTATTTTGCCCATCACCAGGGTAAATACATCCGTCTGGCCTATGCCGATCATTTGGAAGGGCCATGGAAAATACATGAAGGAGGCACCATCCGACGGGAAGATTGCCTCTTTGATGACGGCCACGACAAACTGCCTGTCAAACACATCGCTTCGCCTGATGTTCTCGTTGATGATGCGAGAAAAGAGTTGGTCATCTATTTTCATATCTCTGCAGGTAAAAACCTGGAAGGGAAAGAGACACCACAGGTGACGCTACGGGCAACCTCGAAAAACGGACTGAATTTTGAAGTGTCCAATGAAATTCTCGGCGAATCCTATTTCCGGGTTTTCAAATTTGACAACCAATTTTATGCCCTATCAAAAAAGGGACTCTACAGGTCGGCGAATGGCATTTCAAATTTTGAACCGGGGCCAAATCCTTACCGTCTTGTTAACGATCCCAAAGGGGCCTTTCACCTGCGCCATCTGGCACTGCTGCCGAAAGGAAATACGCTTCATCTATTCTATTCCAGAATCGGAGATGCGCCCGAACACATTCTCTACTCGCAGATTCAACTTTCTGGCGACTGGACCAGGTGGGAAGCAACATCTCCCCTCTCCGTGATAGAACCAGCGAACGATTATGAAGGGATTAACAACCCCATAGCGAAATCGGTAGAAGGAGCTTCTAAAAAATCGGTTCGTGAACTCAGGGACCCCGCCATCTATGAAGAGGGAGGAAAAACTTACCTGCTCTATTCTGTTGCCGGCGAGATGGGGATTGCCATTTCAGAAATTCAATTCGACCAACATGAGAAATAGGATGTCCGGAATGAATACCTATCTGCCAACCTTGATTACAAGGATGACAAATTCGAATTTCTGGCTATTCCATTGATAATAGTCATTCAAAACTAGCTTGATAAACATTAGGATCCATCCTATGAGAAAGAATTTTTTACACCTTTTGATTTTCACCGTGCTGGCGCTTCCAGGCTATTTGTTTGCCCAACAAGGAAATTCAATACGACTCAACGCCAACTGGAAATTCCTGAAAGGGGATCTCGGCGGAATCTGGGAAGCGGTCAGAACCTATCAAGCAGGCGATCCCGAAAGCTTGCCACTCTGGGAAAACGTGACCCTGCCCCACTGCTTCAATGCCACCGATGCCGTCGACCCGGAGGTGAACTATTACCAGGGCCCGGGCTGGTACACCAACCGGATCACCGTGGAGAATCCCTACCGGGAAGGCCGGACCTTGCTGCATTTTGAAGGAGCCGGACAAAAAACAGAGATTTATCTCTATACCACAAAGGTTGCGTCACATGTTGGCGGATACAACGAGTGGAGTGTCGACATCACCGATGCCGTCAGGGAATTCAGGCAAAACAAGAAGGTATCAGATAGCTTTCTGGGGAAAATACCGCTCTCCATCCGGTGCGACAACTCCAGAGACCTGGAGATGATCCCCTCCAACCTGTCTGATTTCAATGTGTACGGTGGAATCTACCGCTATCTCAACCTGGTGTATGTGCCGGCCTTTTCGATCGATTACCTTCACCTGTATGCCTCCGTCGATGCGAAGGGATCGGAAGGAAAACTGGACCTGGGACTGAAATTGCGCAACCTCTCTTCGCTGAACAAAGCAGGATTGAAAATAGAAATTCTGGACCCTACCGGGAAGTTGGTGACAACAAGGAATCAGGAAACTGATTTTTACCTGGGTGAAAAAACACTTTTCACACAACCGATCAGAAAACCAATTTTGTGGACACCCGAACAACCAAATCTTTACACCTGCCGGGTCACCATCGAGACAACATCCGGCAAGCAAACTGTTTCAGAGAACTTTGGATTCCGAAACTTTGAATTCACAGAAAAGGGTCCCTTCAAATTGAATGGCACCCGCCTGCTGCTTCGTGGAACCCACCGGCACGAAGATCATGCCGGTGTCGGGGCGGCCATGACCGAGTCGCAGATTCGTCAGGAGATGGTGATGATGAAGGAGATGGGGGTCAACTTCATCCGGCTGGGCCACTACCAGCAATCGCCGATCGTCCTCAATCTGTGCGACAGCCTGGGCATCCTCGTATGGGAGGAGATTCCCTGGTGCCGCGGCGGACTGGGTGGCGAAAAGTACCAGCTGCAGGCCAAAAACATGCTTACGGACATGATCGACCAGCACCGCAACCACCCGGCGGTCATCCTCTGGGGCATCGGCAACGAAAATGACTGGCCCGGCGACTTCCCCGAATTTGACAAACAGAAGATCCGGGCCTTCGCCACGGAGTTGAACAATCTCGCCCACCAGCTGGATCCCTCCCGCATGACCGCCATGCGACGCTGTGACTTCTGCAAGGACCTGGTCGATGTCTACTCCCCCTCCATCTGGGCAGGCTGGTACCGGGGCATCTACACGGAGTACCGCCAGACCACGGAGACGGAAATGCAGAAAACGAGGCACTTTTTCCACGCCGAATGGGGCGGTGACAGCCATGCCGGACGCCACTCCGAATCACCTGACAAGATATTGCAACAGGTGAAAACAGGCACCGGCAATGACGAGCAGAAAGGCGATGCCTCCCTCTTCGGCGGAGCAGCCAGGGTCTCCAAAGATGGCGACTGGAGCGAATCCTACCTCTGCAACCTGGTCGACTGGCACCTAAAAGAACAGGAGACCATGCCCTACCTGACTGGTTCGGCCGTCTGGACTTTTAAGGATTTCTCGACCCCCATTAGGCCCGACAATCCGATCCCCTACATGAACCAGAAGGGAGTGGTGGAACGCGATCTGACGAAAAAAGAGGCCTACTTTGTCTTCCAGTCCTGGTGGACAAAGACTCCCATGGCGCACATCTACGGCCACAGCTGGCCGGTCAGATGGGGTGAGGCCGGCGAAGAAAAAATGGTCAAGGTCTATTCCAATTGCGACGATGCCGAACTGTTTGTCAACGGGAAAAGCTGCGGACTGAAGAAACGGAACGGACAGGATTTTCCAGCTGCCGGCCTCCGGTGGAATGTAGTCTTTGCGTCGGGAGAAAACCTCCTTCGTGTGGTTGCAAGAAAAGGTAAAACAACGATCACAGACGAAATCACCCAGACTTATCAGACCGAAAAATGGGGAGCACCCGGCCGGTTGAGTCTTCTAATCAAGGAGCAAAAGGGTGATTTGATCACGATTGAGGCCAAATTATTCGACAATAAAAACATCCTCTGTCTCGATGCCCGCAATGTAGTAACCTTTGGATTGACGGGCGATGGAAAACTGCTCGATGACCTGGGAACCTCATCCGGCTCCAGAAGAGTCGAGCTGTACAACGGAAGAGCCATTATCCGGGTCAGGACAAACAACGGGAAAAGCGTGGCTTCCGTTCGTTCGAAGGATTTAAAAACCGCTTTTCTGGAACTTTAACCAATATCAGATATCAGTTCAAATAAATTGCCTGCATGAAAAAAATGATGTTCATTGCTACCTTCCTATCCATTGCATTTTGTCTGAGAGCCCAACCCCTGGAGACCAAAATGTGGGATGCTGATTTGCTGCCGCTGATCAAGGCTCAAATTAAAAATGGCAATCCCATCTACCTGTCATCGTACCAAAAACTCCTTTCGGATGCAGACAAATGGCTGAACAAAACCGATCCGACCATCGTCAACAAACCGATGGCCCCCGCCAGCGGCGACAAGCACGACTACCTGAGCCTGGGCAAATATTGGTGGCCAAACCCCAACACCACAGATGGATTACCTTACATCCGCAAGGATGGGAAAACCAATCCGGAGATTGAAAAATACGACAGAAAGACGTTGGCCAACTTCGTAGATGGCGCCCTCAAACTCACCCTTGCCTATTACTACAGCGACAAGAAGGTCTATGCCGACAAAGCCGCCTCTATGATCCGAACCTGGTATCTGAATCCGGCCACCAAACAGAATCCAAACATGAATTTCGGTCAGGCTGTGCCAGGTGTGACAGGAGAAAAAGGAAGGCCGGAAGGGATCATCGATGCCTCGGGGTTTATTTATGTGACGGATGCCATCGGGATCCTGCACGCAAAAGATCAACTGACAGAGGCAGAGATGACAGGACTCCGGAATTGGTTTTCGGAATTTTGCAACTGGCTGACCACCAATCCTATTGGAATCAAGGAAGGACAGGCAGCCAACAACCACTCCATGGCCTATGACGTCCAGCTAACCCGGTACGCCCTCTTTACAGGCGATCTCAAATTGGCAAAAAAAGTGCTCACCGAATTTACCCCAAGAAGACTCGAACCACAGATCGAACCCGACGGGAAACAGCCGCTGGAGTTGGCGCGCGTCACCAGTTTTCACTATTCGATCGAGAATCTGAGACACATGATCGACATGTGCGATCTGGCCAGACCTTTGGGCATCTCCATCTACTCGACAGGAAATAAAAGAGGATCCATCGACATGGCTCTCCAGTTTCTGATCCCCTACATCGACCATCCGGACAAATTCCCCTACAAGGACGAGACCATTAACTGGAAATCGGAAGCCGGAACCCTGGTGAACCTGCTCTGTCGCGCAGCAGATTACCAACCTGAGATGGCAAAAAAATACCGGGAAATTTATGCTAATTTCAACGAAAGCGAGAACCTCTTTTGCCTGACTTACCTCAGGCCGTGAAGTGACCCAAAGAGAAGAAATTCATCATCAAACAAAGAGATATTTTACAAAAGATACAATTGACATGAAAAAAAGTGTGTTCATTCTTTTGACATTCCTGCTGCTGGTGCAAACCGCAACGGCCCAGGAGAGCAAGGAGGCCCGCGACAAGCGGATGCAATGGTGGCGTGAAGCCCGGTTCGGCATGTTTATCCATTGGGGGCCCTATGCGGTCTGGGGCGGAGTCTATCACGGCAACCAGCAAAAAAAGGGGGGAGCCGAATGGATCATGAACCGTTGCAAGATTCCTGTAGCCGAATACCAGCAGGCAGCCGCCACCTTCAATCCCGTGAACTACAATCCTGAATCGTGGGTTCTACTGGCCAAGGAGGCCGGCATGAAATACATCGTCATCACCGCCAAACACCACGACGGATTTGCGATGTTCAAATCCAATGCCAGCAAATTCAACATCGTCGACTTCACTCCCTACAAAAAAGATGTGCTGGAGGCACTCGCAAAAGCCTGCAAGAAACACCAGATGAAACTTGGTTTTTACTACTCCCAGGCACAGGACTGGAACAATCCGGGCGGTGCCGTCTCCAGGAAACTGGCCAGCGAAGGGTGGGACAATCCCGATTCTGCCAGAATCGATGCCTTTACGGGTGCCAACAATGGCCATTGGGATCCGGCACAAATCACCTCCACCATGGATGAATACATGCAACGTGTAGCCATTCCTCAGGTGAAGGAACTGATGACTAATTACGGCAAAGTCGCGGTTCTCTGGTGGGACACCCCTACCAACATGACAGACGAAAATGCACTGAAACTGCAGGCTTTGCTCAAACTTCAGCCCAACATCATCACCAACGACAGGTTGAAACACCCCAATTTTCCGGGAGATACAGGTACACCGGAGCAAAAAATCCCCAAACCGGGGGAACTCGATGGAAAAGACTGGGAGACCTGCATGACCATGAACGGCACCTGGGGATTTCGCACCAACGACGACAAATGGAAATCGGCTGAAACACTGATCCACAACCTTTGCGACATCGCCTCCAAAGGCGGGAATTACCTGCTGAACGTGGGGCCGGATGCCCTCGGTCAGATTCCGCAACCCAGCATCGACAGGCTCAAAGCGGTCGGTGCGTGGATGAAAACCAACGGCGAAGCCATTTATGGCACGACCGCCAGTCCGATCGGCTCCTTTGCCTGGGGACGCTGTACCAAAAAGATGATGAAGGGAAAAACGACCCTCTACCTTTCTGTATTTGACTGGCCAAAAGAGGGCAAACTGGTTGTTCCCAACCTAAAGGAACCGGTCAAAACGGTGAAAATCCTGGCTACCGGAATGTCCCTGAAGACCGAAAGCATCCCCGAAGGATTGGTCATCTCCGTACCAGACAAGGCCCCCGACACCATCGCTTCCATCCTGAAAATCACATTCCAGACAAAGTAATCATTTTCATTTTTCATTTTTCATTTTTCATTTATCTCCCATGCTATTTGACATCAAAGACAAAAAAATCCTGGTAACAGGTTCGACAGCCGGCATCGGTTACGTGCTTGCCCTTGGATTGGCGAAGGCGGGTGCATCTGTCATACTGAATGGCAGAACTGCCGAGAAGGTAGAAACAGCCGTGAGCTCTTTTCGTGAACTGGGACTCACCGCCTTTGGCTCTGCTTTCGACATCTCCCTTGACGAAGAGGTAGAACGCGGCATCAGACAGATCGAGCAGGAGCTGGGAACCATCGACGTGCTCGTCAACAATGCGGGCATCCAGCACCGGGCACCGTTGGAAGAGTTCAAACTGGAGGACTGGGACCGGGTGATCCACACCAACCTGACCGGTGCCTTCGTGGTCAGCAAGGCAGTCGTGAAAGGGATGATCGCACGCAAAAGCGGTAAAATCATCAACATCTGCTCCCTGCAAAGCGAACTGGGAAGGCAATCGATCGCCCCCTATGCCGCCGCCAAAGGAGGCCTAAAAATGCTGACCCGCGCGATGGCCACCGAATGGGCCAGACACAACATCCAGGTCAACGGCATAGGTCCCGGATACTTCAAAACCAACATGACCAGGGCCTTGTACGAAAATCCGGGATTCGACTCCTGGCTGCTCAACAGAACTCCGGCCAACAGATGGGGAAATCCGGAAGAGCTGATTGGCGCCCTCATTTTCCTCTCCTCTCAGGCCAGCTCCTTTGTGGACGGACAGATCATCTACGTGGACGGGGGAATCACCGCTTCGATTTAATTGCTACTAGCAACTAATTTCAACATGAAAAAAACAAATTTCAGGATCATCCTCTCTCTAGCCCTGGTGCTGAGTCTAAACCTGCCGATTTCGGTCCGGGCACAAACAGGCAAAACAACCCGTTACCTCCATCCTGTCTTCGACCAGGTCGACCTGCAGAAAGAGATTGAATTTGGCCAATCCACCAACTTTGAAGGCAGGGTAGAGAAACTTTTGCTGGATGTCTACTCCCCGAAAAACGACAAAGAGACCAAAAGACCCGTCATCCTGTGGCTTCACGGCGGGGGCTTCCGACCGGGAAACGACAAGTCGCAGAGCTACATAGTCAAGCTATCCAACGAATTTGCCAAAAGAGGCTATGTCTGCGTCGCCATCAATTACCGGATCAGAAACAATCCGAAGGAGGATCAGCAGGGAACCATGACGGACGCCCTGGCAGATGCGATGGCAGGTCTGAACTGGATCAGGGCCCACCACAAAAAGCTGGGAACCGACAACAAGCGGATCATTTTAGGAGGTGGCTCGGCTGGCGGGATGCTGGCCGTCAACTTCTGCTACAAAGAATCATCTCCGTCCGAAAAGTGGGACAAGAGCGGCATCCTTGCCCTGGTAAATCTTTGGGGAAGTCCCGATCCCTCCTATCTCTTTGCAACCATCGGCAAAAGTGCGCCTTCCACCATCACCGTACACGGAACGGCAGACAAGCTGGTCTCCTACGAAAATTCCGTCAGGCTGCAGAAACAGCTGGAAGAAAACCACATCCGGCACGAGCTGGTCACCCTCGAGGGCGGAGAGCACACGCCGATGAAATATTACGACGATTTTGTGGAAAAAATCGCAACTTTTATCTATGCCGAAATAGCAAAAAAATAGCACCATGCGCTCAAAATTACTTCCCTTGATATTTCTCCTCCTTGCAGTTGAGCCACTGGCTGCCGAATCACAGCATCCGGTCTGGCAACGGGTGGCTCCCGGCGTCTGGAAAGCCGTGGTGGGAAAACCCGACTCCTACGACCTGCTAAAAGCCTCGGGGGTTTTGCCTTACCAGGAAGGACTGTCGAAGCTGGGCGAAGCCGGATTTCCATTGCCGGAGACCAAAATTGAAGGAGAGGTTTCAGACGGAAAGACCCTTTTGAGATTTCCGCTGGAAAAGGAGGAGCAGCTATTCGGGTTCGGATTGAATTTCAAGACAGTGCAGCAGCGTGGCAGGATCCTGCAGCTGCACACGGATCATTACGGCGGAACCGACAACGGCCGGACCCACGCACCGGTTCCATTTTATGTCTCCGACCGGGGATATGGCCTCTTTGTGAACAGTGCCAGATACCTCACCGTTTATGCCGGAACCGCCGTGCGCCGCGACAGTCCGGAGGCACCGGTGCCGCTCGACAGGAATACAGACAAAAACTGGAGTGCCCAGCCCTATTCGGATGCGGTAGAGATGGTGGTCCCGGCGACAGGTACTGAAATCTACATTTTTGCGGGTCCATCTCCCCTGGAGGTAGTCCGCAGGTTCAACCTCTTCCTTGGCGGAGGAACGCTGCCCCCCCGCTGGGGACTCGGATTTACGCAGCGGGTCAAATCCCTTTATTCAGCCGAACAGGTCATTGAAGAGGCAAAGGCTTTTGCCGAAAAGGGCTATCCACTCGATTTCATCGGTCTCGAACCGGGCTGGCAAAGCAAATCGTACCCCTGTACACTCACCTGGGACAAGGGCCGCTTCCCCGATCCCGCCGCCTTCCTGAAGACGATGAAGGAGATGGGGATCCGCATCAACCTCTGGACCAATCCTTACCTCTCCCCGGAATCCCCCATTTTTGAAAAGATCCGGCCGTTTACCGCTTCCCATACGGTTTGGGGAGGCGTTGTAGCCGACTTGACCCTACCTGAAGCGCAAAGTATCCTGGGAAAGCAAATGGAGAAAGACCAGCTATCCATTGGTGTAAGTGGCTACAAAATAGACGAATGCGATGGTTTTGACCGCTGGCTGTGGCCGGATGTGGCCAAATTCCCCTCCAAAAACAGTGCGGAACAGCTTCGGCAAACCTATGGGGTGTTGTTGCAAAAGTTGACGACAGATCTTTTCCACAGGCAAAACCAGCGCACCTACGGATTGGTGCGTGCCTCCAATGCGGGCGGGGTATCGTTTCCCTACGTGATCTACAACGATTATTACAGTCACGAAGACTTCATCACCGCCCTCATCAACAGCTCTTTCTGCGGAGTTCTCTGGACCCCCGAAGTACGCGGCTCCAAAACCGGCGAGGAGTGGGTACGCCGGATGCAGACGGTATGTTTTTCACCCATGGCGATGATCAATGCCTGGTCGGATGACACCAAGCCGTGGTCTTTCCCCGAAGTGGAGAAAGAAGTCAGGGAGATTGCACTGCTGCGGATGCAGTTGATGCCCTACTTCTATTCCGAATTCGCCAAATATCATTTTGAGGGAACGCCTCCCTTTCGGGCGATGAATCTGGAGCCCGGTTTCGGTGTCAGGGCATCTTCTGAACTTAAAAATGGCAATCTGACAGAGAATCCCTATGCAGAAGCCGTTACCAGGGAGATCAAAGACCAGTACATGGCAGGAGAATACCTGCTGGTGGCACCGCTCTTCAAGGGACAGACATCAAGGTCGGTGATCTTGCCCAAGGGGAAATGGTACGATTTTTACACAGGAAAATTGGCTGGTGAAGGAGAAATTATCCGTGTATCGCCGGGGTTGGCGCGCATTCCTCTCTTCGTGAAAGAGGGAGGATTGATCCCGATGATGCCGCAGTTGCTTCACGCGCCGGCGGCCGGACAGAAATTCGACCTTGAGATCCGTGTGTTTGGAAAGACAGCTTCCACTTATCAAATGTATGACGATGACGGCGAAACTTTCAACTACGAGAAAGGGGATTTTTCGTGGCGAAAAATATCCGTTTTCACCGACAAAAAGGGTAAATTAGCGGGATCCGTCTCCAAAGCAGAAAAGGGAAAACCGGACAATCTCGGAAATATTTCCTGGAAATTTATGACCGAATAACATCATCTGAACCATGCGAAAATTTTTGCAATTACCGGCGTTTTTACTGATCATTGCCTTTTCGGCCAACGGTTCGGAGAAGGATTCCGGCAAAAATATTTTTCAGATAGAACATCACCCTCCGGTTAGATTTGTTAAAATGCCGGAAGGGGTCTACTTTGCAGATTTCGGGAAGGATGCCTTCGGAACGCTCGAACTCTCCTACAAAGCCACCAAAGCTGATACTTTGATCATCCGTCTGGGTGAGAAGATTTTAAATGGAAGGATCGACCATAATCCAGGTGGAACCATCCGCTTTGCGGAGGTAAAACTCGCGGTATCTCCGGCACAAATCAATTACACGCTCCGGCTTCCCGACAAGAGAAAAATCAATGAGGCCACTGTCCTGCTTCCAGATTCATTCGGAGTCATCATGCCTTTCAGGTATGCAGAAATTTCCGGGGGCGATCATGCCATTCAAACTGGTGATCTGCATCACAAAGCCTATTCCCATGCCTTCGACGAAAGCCAAAGCGATTTCACCAGCTCGGACAGTGTGCTGAACCAGGTTTGGGCGCTCTGTAAATACAGCATCAAGGCGACCTCCTTCACAGGAATGTACGTGGATGGTGACCGCGAAAGGATTTCGTACGAAGCAGATGCCTACATCAACCAGCTGGGACACT
>Ga0214219_1000856_pt1 | contig 10712 bp, 18 predicted proteins | sample TroBogypolimnion_26_FD_153057 | JGI IMG/M metagenome (GOLD analysis project Ga0214219, IMG submission 153057) | Freshwater microbial communities from Trout Bog Lake, WI - 25JUL2007 hypolimnion | ecosystem: Environmental > Aquatic > Freshwater > Lake > Hypolimnion/Profundal zone | place: Trout... | reverse complement strand
TGTACCAACACCGGAGACGGTTGAGCAGACAAAACTTGTCTATCCGGCCTCGACAGAAGGCGTGGTCACCGCCACGGCCCAGATCGAACAACATATCGAACTGTTAAAACAGTACAAAGAACGCATCAAAGAAGCTGAAAGCCAAGCCGAAGCATTGGAAGTCGCAATACGCAATTACATGGCTGACAATTCAGAGGTACGCTCAATTGACGGTAGTACATTAGTAAGTTGGAAGTCGAGTAAAAGTACAAAACGCTTTGATGCAACATTGTTTAAGTCGGCGATGCCTGATATTTACGAGAAGTTTGTAGTAGAATCACCTGGTAGTAGAAGATTTTTATTGAAGTAATTTTTTCTCATCAAATAATAGGGGTTTATCATGCGTAAAAAAGCAGATAGTAATTATCACCGTTTTTTTGTTGCGTTAATTGACGCATCAGACGAGTTTCTTATTGATCCAAACAATAATTTGACTTATGTAGAAGCGATAGGGGCAGCATACTCTTTTGTGCGTTATTTTGAAAATCATCTTTCAGCAGTCGCATCAAAAACAGATGAAGGGGAAAATGATGAGTAATATTGTCCCTTTCGTGGAAATGCAACAAATGGCGAAAGCCATTGCTGACTCAAAGCTGTTCGGTTTGAATGATGTTAACCAAGTATTGGCCCTTGGCATGGTGGCTCAGGCTGAAGGTCATGCTTTTGCAACGGCAGCACGGGATTATCATGTCATCCAAGGCAGACCAGCCCTGAAAGCTGACGCAATGATGGCACGGTTTCAAGCTGCTGGCGGCAAAGTCGTTTGGACGGAGTACAAAGATGATGTCGTTACAGGAGTGTTTTCGCATCCGGCAGGCGGAGAACTGGCGGTCACTTGGACTATTGAGCAAGCATCTCGCATTGGCCTTGTTAAACCTGGTTCTGGTTGGCAGAAATTTCCCCGTGCAATGTTACGCAGTCGGTGTATTAGCGAGGGCATTAGGAGTGTGTATCCAGGATCAGTCACAGGTTTTTATAGCCCTGAGGAAGTTGCGGATTTCGAGCCAGCAAAACCGAAGTTTATGGGCAAAATTGATGCGCCGCACTTAGAGCCATTGCCAAGCGCAGAAACCGTCTCAGAAGTCGTTTTAGACGATATGGGCGTGGTTGAATCCAAACCAGAGCCAACAATACCGCTGTATGTACCCGGTATTGATGCACCCTACAAATATCTGTCTAACGTCGAGGACTGGATCTATGCTTTTTCTGAAATGTGTGAGCGTATTGGTACTTCTACTAAGTACAGCTTTACTGAGAAACGGGAAAAAGCCAAAGCTCTTGCTAGAGCTAATGAAGGCTATATGGAAACATTCACAGTAGCGCAGAAAATGGTTGTTAATCAAGTAATTGGAAATTGTGGGGGCAATAATGGCTGAAGGCGATTTTATCATTCCACCAGGGCGTGGCTATCTCTGGCAACAGCAGAAAAACAAGGAAACCGATCCCGATTTTAAGGGGGATATTGTTCTGCAAAAAGACTACAAAAAAGGCGATAAGCTCACGATGAGGGCCTATATGTCGAAAACTAAAAAAGGTGCGCCATACGTCAGTATTTACGAAACGGTGCTGCAAGCCGAGTTTGTCAAACAGGCCAAAGCTGAGAGTTATCCCCGTGAAGTCAATATTGACGAAGATGACGTACCTTTTAATTAGAACGGGTCTATAATGGTTGTATTCCAAGCACAGGGAGTACAACATGATTCGTTCTAAAAAGTGTTTTAAGTGCAAGACCGTCAAACCATTAACTGAGTTTTACAAACATTTGGCTATGGGTGACGGTCATCTAAATAAATGCAAAAAATGTGCAAAAAATGATGCAAACAAACATAGAGCAGAAAATCTTGAAAAAGTCAGAGAATATGACAAACGCAGAGCAAAATTGCCAGATAGGGTTAAATTGGCATTGCGGGTTAATCAAGAATGGCGGGTTGCAGACAAACGTAGAAGTCAATGTCATAGCGCAGTTGCTAGAGCTATTAAAAACAATAAACTTATTCCAATGCCGTGTGTTCGATGTGGCGAAGTCAAAAGTCTTGCTCATCATGAAGATTATGATAAACCACTTGATGTTATGTGGCTTTGTCAACCTTGCCACAAACAGCGGCATAAAGAGTTAAATGAAGAATTCTAGCCAAAAACCGGTTTTTCTTGACGGAGGGGAGACATTTTGAGACATATCCTGCATTTGCCATACCCGCCAAGCATCAATAATTACTGGATTGCATCAGGTAACCGTCGGTTCGTTTCCAAGCGTGGTCGTGATTTTAAGTTAGCGGTACAAGAGTATGTTGCACTGCACCAATTAGAATCTTTTGGGGATGGGCAGGTGGTTATTGATATAGTATTGCGACCACGGGATGCACGGTTGATGGACATTGATAATTGCATTAAGCCTATCTTGGATGCGATGCAGGATGCAGGAATGTTTGACAATGATAGACAAGTACACCAAGTATCTATCACAAGGGGGCTTGTGAAGAAGGGGGGCGGTGGATGTATTGTAGTAGTAGAGAACGCTTCACCCTCCGCAATGGAGGGAAGCCCCTAGCCGAGTCCTAACGGTGTTGAGAGCCAGCCGGTGGCCTGGTATTTAGGACAGCCACCACCTTACTCAATCTTATAGGGGATCATCATGGTCGTAGACCAAGAACAGTTAATCATTCAGGCCAAGGAAGCTCAGAAAGAGCTGCAAGCCTACATCGCATTTGTTTCATACCTTCAATCGCAAGAAGAAAGGATGCTTACCAATGTTTCTTTTATCCTGTCACACCTTATCGAGGCACTAGAAAATGACTAAATTATTTATTGCAACACCCATGTATGGCGGTATGTGTACCGGTGCGTACACCCAATCACTGCTTAACTTGCCAAGCATCATGGCTAAAGAGGACATTGAGGTTCTGATGTCTTTTATGTTCAATGAATCACTCATTCAACGTGCGAGGAACGCTCTTGCTACGGCATTTATGAAGTCTGATTGCACCCACATGATGTTCATTGATGCCGACATCCGGTTTAACCCGCATGACATTCTGACCATGCTCAAAGCAGACAAGGAAATCATTTGCGGTATCTATCCCAAGAAAGAAATCAATTGGAACACCGTCAAACAGGCAATGGATAACGGTGTTGATAATGCTGACCTGAAACAATACACCGGTAGCTTTGTGGTTAACCTGGTTGGCTATCAAGAGTCGGTCACCGTGCCAGTGGACCAGCCAGTCGAGATTCAAAACGGTGGCACAGGGTTTATGTTGATTAAGCGTGAGGTATTTGAAGCATTAAAACAACACGTTCCCTATTATATGAATGATGTTGCTGACTTAGGTAATACAATGCAAGCGAGAGAACAGATATATGAATACTTTGCCACTTCTATTGAAGAAGAAACAGAGCGTTTGTTATCTGAGGACTATCACTTTTGTGCTATTTATCGCAAAATTGGTGGTCGCATTTACGCAGCACCTTGGGCGCAACTGGCTCACATCGGAACATATATGTTTGAGGGTCGGTTGATTCCAGCACCATAATGGAAAGACAAATGGAATTCAGTCAGGATTGGTTCAGTCACAACATACCAAACTTTCAATACTTGAAAGGACTTATCCCTGACTGCTCGAATATCCTTGAGGTTGGTTGCTTTGAAGGTCGGGCAACCTGCTGGATGCTTGAGAATATGTTGCCCCATGATGGTCGCATGACTTGTATTGACACGTTTGAAGGGTCAGCAGAACACGAAAATTTGACGCTGACCTTACTCTTTGAACGCTGGAAACAGAACGTCGATTGGGTGCGCCAGCAAGGTCAAATGGTGACTGCGTACAAGGGCCGGTCTAGCCTAGCCATGGCGCAGCTCATCCATGAAGATCAATTGTTTGATTTTATCTACATTGATGGCTCACACCAAGCACCGGACGTAATGACTGACGCTTGCATGGCATGGCAATTGCTTAAAACAGGCGGCATTATATTGTTTGATGATTACGCTTGGTTAGATATGCCTGGTATCTTGCAACGGCCTAAGATTGCGATTGATGCGTTCACCACGCTCTTTTCTGACAAATTACAAGTTGTATTGATTGGTTATCAGCTTGGTATCCAAAAAATCAAACCATAATTTTGGCTCGATTTTCCACAATATCAATACGATTCATCCAGCCCCGCCCATAAATAGGGAACGTGGGCCGTGTGTGATAGAACGCTTCTTTTTCATCAGAAAAACGCTCAATCAAAGCAATTTTGTTAGCTGAATACGCATCCGTGACAGCCGATAAGGTTTGCTTACCTAAGATGCCATCATCTTTTACATTCACACATCTTTGTAGTAATAGTATAGAGCGCATAGGATTAGCGTTAACAGCAAAGTCAAAGCAAACATAGTCAATCCCAACAGGAAGTACATCAGCTTGCACAGCATCCCAATACTCCTTTTTGTAGAATGATTTAACTACGTCAGGGGTTAACCCCCGCATATCTGCTTCACTTACTGCATGGCCAACATACTTTTCCCACGCCGCTTTGGTCACCCCTAAATTGGTCATGCCACCAGGATCGTTTGGATCATTAACAAAACCACCTTCTGATTGCAACAAATACTCAAACGATTGATCCCAATTACTTATCACTTAGCCATCTCCGTACTTGCAAGGTTAATCCGAGCTTTGACTTGCGCTACATCTTTGGGTTGGACTGCGAAGCCAACAGCGATATAACCTACAAACCGTCCCATTTCTGGCGGAACAGAACCTCTGCACATATATGTCACACCGTGCTTGACGGCAAAATCCCCAAGTTTTGATGCTGGAATAAATGGTTCACAGGAAACTTCACCCTGAAACATTGTAATGACTGATTTGTTATGCTCGGGAACGCTAGTAAATAATGCGTTGATTGACCCCTCCAAGGCTTTATCTCTACCCTGATTGCTCAGTACCAACAATGTACTTCGGCTATTTGCCTGCAGGTTTACAGCATTAACCACGACCACATCTGCGCTTAGGTCATACAATAAATTTTTGGATATTGCCTCAATTGCCGGTACTTCTTTCATTTCGGTTTTCTTGGCTGCAATCGCACTCAAAATGACCTGTCGAGAATCCCAAGCGAAATAACCAGCAAAAGCAATAAACGAAATCAGCACCACCGTGACCAACTTAAATGGACTGTCAATCCACTTAATTAAATCAATTACTTTATCGAAAAAATCTTGTTTAGGCGGTGATCGTCTTGTAGTTCGTTTCACCGCCTTTTTAACTGCAGATTTTTTAGCAGTAACCATTATTTTGACGCAACACCTTTGGCTTTATCTAAGGAGCGTAATCCGCCCATACCCAGCATACCAATCAGCACTTGCATGGTGAGTGTTGTATCAATTGCTGGAAATGCACCGGTGTAACCCGTCATGGTTGCTACAAACCGAGCAATTGGCTCAATGATGGCTACATAACCAAGTCCAAACCCGCACACCCAGCCCACAAAGGGCCGCCAGCCTGATACAAACACCGAGGCGTTAGACGCTTCAACCTTGTTGATGTCCATTTGACCTGCAATAGCCGCTAGGTCACCATTTTGTTGCAATTCAACCAGTTTGAGCTTGGCCTCTGCTGCTTGAGCAGGATCAGGAAACAAGCGTTCGATCAGTTGTGAACCAACAGTAACAATAGCGGTAATCGGGTCCATGTTATAGCCCTTTAAAAAAATCTCTAATTTTGTCCCAAGACTCGACAGCAAGGGTTTCAATCTCTAAAGGCAGGTTAGCAATTTGTTGTTCAAGAATAGCAACTTGCGCTCTGGCAGCATCTAAATCAGCTTGCAATTTTTCTTTGATATTCATAGTCCTTCCCCAGCAACAAGATAAACAGAGGCTGTACCAGTAGTCGTGATACCAGCTACATACACAGTTGTATTGGATATTTGTAGGTTACTAATCACTTTTATGCTACCAGCCGGTATAGATACACCAGCCTGGGGTGTACCCGCAGTAGGTAACACCGCTGTGACCGAACTAGCGGCACTGATGTTTAGAAACACAGCGACGTTGCCTGTATTTGAAATCATCAGTTGATTAGACGGGCTAGATGCGGTCACCGATACCGTGCTAGTAGTGGTTGTAGCACTCAGTAGGGTAGACGAACCCATCGGTTGAAACGCAATATTGTTAGCGATGATATTCTCCTTAGTTAAGTGTTACTTGTAGACTTTATGCTTAGTCTCTGGTTTTGTTGTTGGCGATTTTTTGGTGTCGGTTTGACCGCCAAAATTCCAGACAGCAATAAAACCCGCTGGCAATTCACCGCTTGTATGCGTGTTTTTACCATCTCTTGAGCCATCCCGTGGCAATTGTGGACGAACAGACTTGGCAATCTGTTGATTAACTTCACTCGGACGTTTGTGACCCTTGAACATTTGTATTCCTTTCTTTCACGTTAATAATAAGATACGAGAATATTGAGAAAAAAGCCATAGTGACTAATCTCTCCCAGCCTGGATCGTGCATTACCCAACAAGCTAAAAAGAATGACAATCCCAAAGACAAAATGACAAGCAATCTGCCCATCACCACATCCAACGCTAACCGTACAAAAGCAATGACATTCATCGTTATCCCCTAGTTAAACAGTACATAGTTTAACGCTACTCGTCATCATCTGTGTTAATAAATCCAGCACCCCATTCATCATCCGAGAGTTTTTGTTTCAATTTTTCAATATTGATCGAACGGTCCAGCACTCGGCACTTATCTGTTAATGACGCTGTTGGGTCAGACATCACCTCAGTTAGCAACTGTGCAATTGCTTTTTCCAGCTCTGGATTAACACCTTTTTGTTTTTTCATTAGTACCCCAATGCTTTTCTAACACCATACGGTGCAAATGCTGCCAAACCACCCGTAATCAAATAAGTAATTTTTTGTGCGGCTTGTTTTTGTGATGTAGCAGCTTGTCGAATATTGTTAATTTGATCTATGTAATTGTCGTATTCTTGTGGGTTAATAATTTCTCTTTTTAACAAACCAGATAATAAATTTTCAGCTTTAGATGGCACTTCTGCCGAATTAGCTTTTCTAAATTCAACCATAGAATCATTAACAAATTTTTGCTGTTCAGTTGACAATTTTGATATGTTTTCTTGCGCTGTTTCAGCTTTTTTACCAACTTTTTGTCTGACTTCTTTCAAGCGATTGATCTGCTCGTCAAGCGTACCCACTTTTGCTTCAGACTGAGTGAGATTGCCAACATAACGCTTAACCCGATCATTAAGTCCAGGTACTTCATCAACCCATTCCATGTTTTTAGTCAACCAATCTTGTGCTTGCTTGGCATTTTTACCTTGTAATTCATTAACAACGTGTTGATTAGCAAACTTGCGTACAGCCGCTTCATCACCTGCTAATTGTTCTCGCAAAACACGCACGGTATCTCTGTTTTGAAAATACCGATTAGGATAATCTGTCGGCATCATTTGCAATTGATCTGGCACAGCCTTTTCTTTTGCCACGCCTTTTGCACCAAAAGATGTTTCATAAACATCTAAAGGGGTGCTTAATTCTTGATAAGTATTTCTGAATTCTTTACGAGCTGGCGCAAAATCATTTAATGCGTCTGACAACATTTTAGATACACTGCCGCTAAATTGTTGAGTAACAGCATCGTATCCTTCTTTGGGCAAACCCTTACTTGCTTCATTATATTTGCGGAATATTTTTTCCACACCCTGAATATCTTTGGTTGTTTGTAATTCTTGGAACATTTGAGCTGCAATTTTTCTTTCATCTGGATTATATTTTCCAGACCGCATCATCTCTTGCAATGTCATCATTACATCGCCAAATTCTGCTGACTTGCCCCAATCTTTTTCAGCCGCTTGTTTAAAATAATTAGCAGAATCTTCTTTGGCTCGTTGCGACCGAACTGCACCACGAGTAAATTCTGTGCCAGTCAAACGACGTTGCATTTCATCGCCTAATTTTGCAGTGCTAGATGGTTTGCCTAAGTCAGCATAACTTAACGCATCAGCCTCACGAATAGATTGAATTTCAGCGGCCCGTTTAATTTCAGCATCAGTTAAATTCACCCTTCGTTGTCCAGCACGACGAATTAAATCAGCAATGGATTCAGATTCTTTGCTACTAATTCTTTCACTGGCTTGTTTTGCTAAATCTTCAATTGATCCACCAGCAATTTTTAAGGCTTTTTCTAAATCTTTGCCTTTAGCAACATTTCTTAATGGTGCAATAGTTTTAGCAGCAACCGTGCCTATTGCGCCTACTGGCGTAACCGCTTCACCAACTGCCGCACTACCTTGTCGATAACTTTCAACTTCTGGTTTAACACCAGGTTGCATTCCTAATTTTTTTTCAGCACTTTGAACGTAACCTTCAATTTCATCACTTGTTGGTAATAGTGTTTTGCTTGCACCTTCAAAACCTGCTAGTTGAGGAATTGTTTGTGTAAAAAATCCCTCTATGCCACCAAGACCGCCAATGATACCTTCGGGCAAACCACGGGCCAATGCACCTAGTTTTTCTTCAGCAGACACATCTGGTTTTTCATGGCTAGAAAACAATTTTGGCGATGTTGATTCTTTTGCCCAATCTGGCACACTTGAACTGGTGTCTTTAGCCCAATCTGGAACGTCAGTAGCCATTATGGTTGCACTCCAAATCTGTCAATAAATTTTTGACGAACCGATGGATTGTTTCTTGCATATTCACGATCAGCGTCAGTCGGTATTGGTTTTGATTCTGTTGCGCTGTTTGATGAACCATCACTTAAAACTGATTGCATTGGTATAACAGGTTTACTGGATTTGTTATAAACGTCATCCCATTGTTGTCGTTTATTTTTCAATCCAGGATAAATAGTTTCGTAAATACCCAATTGATTATCAATTTCTTGTTTGGCTGCTTTAACTTGTGTGCGTAATGCCGCAGCAGTTTTTCCTTTCCAGCCATAAATAGGATCAAGAATTTCTCTTTCTGTACCAGTCAGAGCTTTACCGCCAATTAAAAATTCACCAGCTTGCATACGAGCTAATTTAGTTTCCAATTCAGGAAAATCAGTTGCTAATCGACGCAATATATCTGGTGTAAATTTAGTTGTTGGAGTAATAAATTTTGCATACTTTGGATCATTAAGCAAAGTATCTAAATCTTCAAGGTTTTTAGATGTTTGGTATCTATTTACAGACATTGATACTTCTTGTGCTGTTTTTGGCATACCATCACCTAAAGGATTGGCATTTTTAGAAGATGCGCCAAATTTTGTCATGTTTTCTGATCCTAGAATCGGGACAAGATTACCGTCTTTATCCATTCTCATAGCAGGACCGCCCGGTGCTTGAACAACAGGCTCAAGTAATTTACGATTAAATTCAGCTTGACGTAAGGCTAGTTGACCAGCATTAGTGTTTGCGTTTTTAAGACTGTTTGCTAATTCCATTGCTTTAGGGGCGTTTTGCACAATGTTATCGCTGGATGCAATGCTCTGAGTAAATATTGCTTTTAATTGAGCTACTTCTTGATTAGCTTTTTCTAAATCAACTGAACGCAATTTTGTAATATTTTCAAGCATAGCGGCAGCGTTTGTAGCCTCTGCTTGTAAACGCTTCATGTTGGTATCAAATTCTTTCTGTGAAGCCGCTATCATGTCTTTACGGCCTTGTTGATACCCTTTGAGTGTGCCATCAATTGCAGACAATACATTGGTAGCGGATTGTTTACCGGACTTGCCTAGTAACACACCGAGCATAGCCACCATGCCACCAAGTTGACCGTAATTCGATGCCGTTTCTTGCGGCACTTGAAAAGGTTGCGCTAGTTGACCAGCAATTTTCTGTTGTGTCTGGCCCTGCTGTTCTACTTGTTTACGATAGGCTTCGTTAATAGGTGCAGTCTTTTCAGTTAATGCTTTTTGAGTTTGCACATCAATGTCAGCTTTCTTTTGTGCAACATCGCCACTAGCTTTAAGCATAGAGGAAATACTGGACGGTAAACCACCAAGCAAATTGGAAACATCAACATTGCTATCTGTTTGCGTATCAGCCATGACTATTCCTTATGCGTTCAATTGACCGGTGCTGGTGTTGTATAACGGTTGACCTGTTGTTGCACTGTATTTAGGTGTCTGTGGACTATTAAACGCAATAGATGCAAGACTAGAATACAAACTCTGCATTTGTGATGCCAATTGTTGATCCGCTTGCAAACCCATCTGAATACCTTGAATGGTGTACTGGTCACTAATACCGTTTTGTGCCAATGCTGTGTTAACCGCACCAATCTGAATCTGGTTAGCAAGATTATTCTGAGCCAATTGAATTTGCTCTTGTGTCAAACCAAGTTGAGCCGCTTGAGCCATCAAACTCTGACCTTGAACACCATACGCAGCACCCGCCTGATAAGCCTGTTGACCTGCTTGGAATTGGTTTTGTGACAATGTGCCGAGCGCATTTAATTCAGCGTTACCGGCTTGCATCGCACCGACACCGCCTCTAGACGCAACACCTTGCTCTGCTTGAGCTTTGAGCGCATTGTAAGCCTGTTGATTAGCAGGTGTTAATGTTCCCGCTAAAGCTTGGTTCATTTGTTGCGTACCCGTATCAATCAACGGCTGACCGTAAGCAGCAATGTTGCCAGCAATACCTTGCAATTGAGGAATCACAGCACCAACTTGA
>Ga0214219_1000845_pt1 | contig 10776 bp, 10 predicted proteins | sample TroBogypolimnion_26_FD_153057 | JGI IMG/M metagenome (GOLD analysis project Ga0214219, IMG submission 153057) | Freshwater microbial communities from Trout Bog Lake, WI - 25JUL2007 hypolimnion | ecosystem: Environmental > Aquatic > Freshwater > Lake > Hypolimnion/Profundal zone | place: Trout... | reverse complement strand
CAGGCGCAGGCGAGCCATACAATGGACGAGGCGAGCGCGCCGGAATCCTCCCCGTGCGTATGCAAAATGAGCATCGCGTCTCTAGCGCAATGGCCGCGCGTCGGAACAAATTTGTTGCCCAGCATGTGGATGAGTCCATTGAGTCCATTGATTCTGTCACCGCCGATACGTCCAAAGAAAATAAATGCCGAAGCCGAAAAGCAATTCGCCGATGCTCCAGAGAATCTGTCCCCACCACGCCTGAAACGACATTCTGGCATTCAATGCTTTCTGTGCCTCAATCAGGCGAAACCGTTCGTCAATCAGTTCTTTCCTGACTTCATCCAACGCCTTTTTTAGCGAGGCGTTGCCGTGTTCCAACTCAAATTTAACCTGACGGGCGGCTTTCTCGGTTTCAACCAGATGGCCGTTGGATTTAGCCACAGCTTGTTTGATGGCTTCACTGTGATTGGCAACCGATTGGTCAAACGCCGCGATGGTCGAACTGGTCGTGTCATCGAAATTTGCGACCATCGCGCCCGTCTGCCGCCGGTATTCGGCCAGATGTTGCTCAATCAGTTTGCTGGCATCATTCATCAAGCGCGGCAGATTGGCGGCGACGCGCCATTGCGCCTTGGTCAACAAGGCCAGTTGCACCGGAAAACTGTTGTCCGGCCCGACGCTCCATTCATATAACAGCCGGTGAATCCGATCCACTTCGTCGGCTGGTGCGCCGACGAGCAACGCCGCCAAATCATTTTTGTCCATAAAATCATTCGCCCAAATTGAGCATCGGTTGTTTAGAGCGGGCCGGTTTCGCCTCCGGTTCCGGCTGTGGTTCGACCTCCGGCACCTGTTCCGATGGCACAAGCAAATCGGCAATGGCGTCGTATTGCCGGAACATCTGCTGCATCGCCCATTGCATTTCACCGGCCAGCATCAACTCCAAATGCGCTGATCCGGGAGTCGCCACTTCGGCGAAACTCAACTTGCGGCCCGCCTTGGCCTCGGCGCGTTTGATGGCCAGCAACGTGATGGAAGTCACCACCGGCAACGTCAGCTCCTTCGCCCCAAACTTTTTCAACTCGGCTTCGATATTGGATTTCTTAAAGAGGTTTGTCCGCACCTTGGCCGGATTGTGGACCACGACATAATCAACGCGGTCACCGGCAAAATAAAACAAGTCGAGCAGATTATTCATGCTCTCCGTGTCTTCACTGGGGAACAGAAAAAATGTGAACCGGATGCCTTGCGTTGCGAGCGAGTCAAGCAGTTGCAATGATTCCAAAGCCTGCACAATGAGACCATCGGCCTGCGCCCGGCAATCAATGACGTGAACCGGCGCGTTACTGCGCGATACATTACGAAACAATCCCAGCAGGGTGGATTTGCTATCGTCGTCATTGCCCAGCGTGTAGGACTGCACCTGTTTGGGATGCCGGTCGAAAAAGGAATGGTGCCGGTCATCGAGGTCGGAGCCATTCCAGATGATTTGGTGATAATCCAGCCAGGCGGTGCGAAACTCAGCCTCGAAACTTTTGCCGAGGCTACCTTTTGACTGGGGATTGATGTGGATGCGTTTGATGGTATTCATGTGAACTCTTGGTCGGTGTTAATGTTTTTGATGTTTGGACGGTTGAAAGTGTTTTGTTTTGGCAACGGTGCCGGACGCGATGGCGGCTGGCTGGCTGGGTTGACTGGATTGGCGAGTTGGATTTCGCCGGCTGAATTTTCCCAATTTGGTTTCGCCGCCCTTTTTAATCTGCGGCGATAAAAGCGATACGGTGCATAGAACGTGACGCCGATGCCCTTTTCACTGAACAGAAGATCGGCGATTTCCTGCCACGTTTTGCGCCGCTGACGTTGCTGGTGGATGAAATCAAAGTGCGGTTCCAGGACGCTGTGATACGCCCTGCCGCCGCGTTTTCGATGTGCCATTTCGGTCATCAACGCACAGGATAATCCACCGGAGCCATTCAACGGTAAGGAGTAGGTGAAGGTTTAATTGCGATGAAACTGCACCGCGTCTGCGGCAAATGGCGACAAATTCCGGCAACTGCCGGTGACAAATGGCGGCAAGTGGCGGCAACATTACAGCCGTCATTGCGGCAAATAGCGGCAAGTTTATTGCCGCCTTTTGCCGCAACTTGCCGCGTGCTGTCAGGCCGTATTTTTGCCTTCCGAACTCGGAAGGGGATGGTGTCTAACAAAATTACCGGCTTTCCAATTCCAGAAAGCCGCCACAAATCAAGTTCGATTGAACGTATGAAATTTGATGATGATTGGTCGCACTGAACGGGCGTTCTGAAACCGGCAGCGAAACGGAGCGGGTCGGGAGTGGCATGAACGGACGACGGCGGAGTTGAGCGCGGTTTTAGAACGACCGATGAGTGCGCGACCGTCTAGGTTTCACTTGAGGCGATTTGTCTGGCCGGTTGCTGAATACCTGGAAGCAAGCCGACCAGTCAAAGCGCCGATTATTACAAGCAACTAGGCGGACAGATCAGTAATATTTTGGCAATTGCCCCCGTTTGGCGCGCTCGTAACAGGAATCACCAATTCCACTTGGTCTCTTGTTACCGCGCGGAGGAGTGGATTCTTTAGAAAGGTCAGGAAGATTTTTTGGATAACCAAATAAACGACGGTGTGACTCACTGCCTGCTGTCAAATCATCACGCAACCCAAGCAGTAATTGCCGTAATTCAATGTAATCTTCAGCATCCAATCCAAGCGTTTCAATTAGAGTGACGCCGTCATCACTGTTTTCTAAAGGATGAATTTCGCCTTTGTCATTCACAGCGACGCACCCACCATAGGATACTTTGCAAGGGTCTGGCGCGAGATAGGCAGCCTTCGAGCGATTACAAGTGTTGCACGCATAAACCAAGTTGTCGTAGTCCAGTGCTCCATCGGGATGAATGGACTTCGGGACGAAATGATCAATTTCCCAATCATGTTTTAGCGTCGCCCATGTTTCCCGTCGCAGGCAATAGACACAGGTGAAGGTGAATTCATCGCGCAGCCAGTTGCGGTAGAGTCCGTATTTCGGATAACCCATCGGGCCATGCTTGCGCATGTGCGGCTGGGATGGATAGACGAACGGGTAACAGCCACTCAAACTTGTGCCCATGCGCTTTCCTCCTTCAGTTGTTTCGCCAGCGCTTTGATTTCCGCCGTCGGCAGGGGCGAATAAAGCCGACGGTGCAGCATCAGCAGCCGTTGCAACTGCCGAAATTCCTTTTCCTCCTCACTGGTGCGTCTTCCGGTCTTGATGCGCTTTTCGATGAGCTTGCATCGGCGGGTTTCTGTGGCTTCCCACTCGTCCGTGATACGGAGAAATTCGTCCAGTGTCAGCACGTCTCGAAATTCGCGAGGGATGTAACGCGTCTGCTCAAACGGCACACCGACGCGCCGCACACCATCGAAGGCGTCGAGAAGTTCCCGCTCTAATTGCGGTGGCAACGCATAGAGACGCAACACCTCGGCATCCACGCGCCAATGCAACGCACGCAACCGTTCCTTCGCGGCGGCGATTTCCTCATCGCTGGGCTGTCCGGGAAGACCGAGGTGCATTTGGTCGCTGGCGGTATTTTTTGGCAGCGTTTTCTTGGCCAAGCCCGATTTGACTTTCGCCGGAGGCTGCTGGTAGGTGGCTGTGAATTCTTTTGCAGCATCAAGGTAAGCGCGCACAGCGGCTTCCAAGCGTGCTAGGTCGCATGAATTCAAGTCTGGCACGGGCATGGCACGCATTAGACCAGCCGTGTTGTCACGTTTGCTGCCGAGTGCAAATGTGTAGGCATTGGCGACGGGCGAATTACACAACGCCCAAAGACCAGATAGTGAAACCCGTTGATTCTTTGGACGGACAAGTAAGAGACGGCTAGTCGCAGGTCGGCCAATCGGATCAACGAATGCCTTCAGTCGCCAAGCATCTCGGTCAACAGGCGCATAGTTCAAAACAATTTGTGGAATTCCCTTTTTAGTGCCCGCCACGGGCCGACGAATTGTCCTCTTATCGAGATTTAGCCACCAAGTTGTTGGAAGAAGATGAGTGTTTGGTGAATCATCCACGCTCGCAAAACCTTCATCCAATCCAGGCAGCTTCTCCCGTGATTCAGTTACAGATCCTTTCGGGAAACGTGGGTCAGTTCGCGCACGATGGATAAGTCCTTGGCCGATTTCGGCGAACTGTTTGAAGTGCGGCAACGGTTCACAGGCGTTCCAAATCTGCCTGACATCCGGCACGACAAAACGAGCTTTGTTTGTGGTCGCCAACCACTCTGCATCTACCATGTCCCGCCACGAATCGTCATACCGCTCCCGGAAATCCACCATCTTCGATTCCCGCACTCGGCGAAAGCGGATACCAGCCGTGACTGTGGTTTTTTTCGTTTCGTGCTTACGACCAAGAACGATGCCAGTTTCGACGCTGGCAAACTTAAACATCCGATCCGGGAAAACGCTGATCTCCTTGATTTCACATTCGGCGAGCAGTTGCCGACGGACATCCGCGCAGGCTGCGCCGGTGAGTTCATTGACCGGCAGCACGAATCCGAACACCGCGCCCGGTTGGAGTGCAGGCACGGTGCGCTGGAGAAATTTTGCTGCCTGTTCACTTTCAAACGGCGGATTAGCGAGCACCACCGAGGCGGATTTTGTTTCATCGGCGAGTGTCGAACCCGCGAACATGTCACCGTCGTTGAGCACCCAGCCGTTTTCGTTAGGAATATCAGCGAGCGTGAGCGAAAGGCGGGCGATTTCTAGCGCGAAGGAATCACTATCGCAGCCGCGCAGATGGTCTTTGAGAAAATCGTGACGCTTATTGGGGTCTTCAGCAATGCTGGCGGGAAGCATGTCGCTCACGAGCCGAAGCGCGCCGGAAAGAAACGGCGCGTGGCCACAGGCTGGCTCAAAAATGTGGCAACGCTTGTGGCCCAACTCCTCAATCCAGCCTCCGAGCCTGGCCAGCATATAATCTACGAGATAAGTCGGAGTGCGATGCGTGCCGAGCAGCTTGCGCGTCGTGGGGCTGATGAGCGCCTCCTCGTAAAGCACGCCAAGCGTCTCGGCGCTGATGTTGCGAAAATGCGGCGGTGCGGCGACCAGTCGCGCGGCTTCCTGCAATGCGCGCAATCGGCCATTGATCTTGGGCGGATTCGGGTTATTGCGGTCGTAGTGATATGCGATGCGAGCAAAAACGGTTCGCACGTCACCGAAGTCAAGATTGATGAACCGGGGGACACGTTTGTCGTGAAGCAGCTTGGCGGCAAGCAGCCAGAAATTCGTCTTCGTCAGCCAATGCGCCTCTTCGTCGTTGTCGGGGACGGATTTCCAGTCGAGGAAATCCATCGTTGTGGCCACCATGCGCTCGAAAAGATTCCGCAAACGCAGGCCTGCGTCTCGTTCCAGCATCGGGAGCAAATCGGCATCCACGAAATCGAGTTGTTGGCCTTCGCCGGCGCGTTGCCAAGTTTTCGCGCGGAAGATTGCGCCGGGGGCAAATTGATCGCGGTGCTGGCGGAAATAGTTTTCAACTTCGCTCGTCTTGAGCAATTGCCGGTGAATTGGCTGCTCGCGTGTTTGTGACCAAACATCCCAACGGTCATCCCCAGCGACGAAAAACAGCGATGCGCCGATGTCGCGGCAGGCTGCAACGTCGTCAGGTTGAGATAACCCGGCGGGAAGAACGGCAACGCAGGCGGATCGAGTATCGAGCGGACGGTGAGCAAACCCAACTAAACCTTGTCGCCCGCCTGACAACGGAGCGTCATCGCGCACGAGATCGTCGCGATACTGGCAAATCCGCAGACACTTGCGGGCCAAGCTGTCGTTTGAGGTCGAAAGCGACACTCGTGGTAGCGAGGGGATAATCACAACCATCCTTTCACCTCGCCGTTAAAAGCGAGGTTGCGTTGGTTATGATTGGATTCACAGGCTGACACTGCGCGCATTATGAGTTCGTCAATCACCATTTGCGAGCAAGTTTCTCAAAGTCGCATGGACAAAGGCTGTCCAACCCAAAAATAAATTGCAAGCTTCACCGTTTATACGGGCCTCAGCATCATTTCGATGCGAAAACTACAACAAAATTACAGACTCTGTCGGATGAAAAGTGATAATCCACAATAGAATCAATGGAGATACGCGCTTTTACAGACAAAAAGTGAGGTTTCATTTTGTGTAAAGATTGCACAAAAGCGGGCTTCTTCTCCGCCAAACTGGTTGCCGGATAGAAAAAATATCGGCCGAGTGCATTTGGTGTATCACATACACCTCAACGGGGGAAAGTTTTGGCAATCTGCCAGACAAGAAACCGGAATCGGTCTTGGTTCCCCAGTTGAACCGCGCTTCGTGTGCCAGGCACACCTTGCGCACGATGGGTTCAGGCAAAATGACCAAACGGAAAATGAATGACAGAAAGAAAATAACGATTGTGCCAACGGGGCATAACGCCATTTGAAAAATCCCTAAAATCGCGCGTTATGTTCACAGCCGTCGCACAGAAAAATCTGGCGGATGCCGAAGACTACTTCGACGAGCATCTGGCGCAGAACGATTACTACGCCGCTGGTGAAATCCGGCCCGGCCAGTGGATCGGCGCGGGCGCGGAGCGGTTGAAGTTAAACCATGCGGTCACTCGCGACCAATTTCACGCGCTGTGCGAGAACAAGAATCCGAATGACGGTGAACGTCTGACGTTGCGGCAGGAAAAAACCAATCAGCGGCGCGTATTTTATGATTTCACCTGTTCCGCGCCAAAGTCGGTTTCGGTGCTGGCGGTGACGATGGACGACGACCGGTTGGTGTTGGCACATGAGGAAGCGACACGCATTGCGTTCCGCGAACTCGAAACCTTTGCCGCAACGCGAGTGCGAAAGCTGGGCAGCCAACGTGACCGCACCACCGGCAATCTGGTCGCCGCCGCGTTCACGCATACGAGCAGTCGGGCGCTCGACCCGCTGTTGCATACACACCTCACGGTGTTCAACGCCACCTTTGATGAAACGGAAAAGCGCTGGAAAGCATTGCAGGCGGGCGGCATGTATGACGCCATCCGTTACGGCACGGTAGTTTATCGCAACGAATTGGCGAAACGTGTCCAGCAGATCGGCTACCGCATTCGTCCGGCGAAACACGGCTTTGAAATCGAGGGTGTGAGCGATGCGGTGTTGAAACGATTTTCCAAGCGCTCCCAGCAACGTGACGCGGTGGTCCGGGAACTGGAACAAAAGCTGGGACACAAATTGTCGAATAATGCCATCGCCCTGGCGGTGCATCAGAGCCGGGCGAAAAAGATCAAGGGCATATCGACCGCCGAGGTTCGCGAGCAGCAGTTGGCGCAATTGCAGCCTGATGAATTGCAGGCGTTGCAAAAGCTCACCACGACGGTTCAACCTGTCCGGCAAGTCCGCCGGTTTGAACCGGAAAACCAAGCCCTTAATTACGCCGTCGCCCATGTTTTCGAGCGCAAGTCGGTCGTGCCGGAGCATGAACTATTAGGCGTGGCGCTGGCGCAGCATCCGGGTGAACTGGATTTGCCGGCGCTGAAACAAGCTGCGAAGTATTCGGCTCATCTGGTCAAAACTGAGCGTGGATTATCCACGCAACAGATTCTGGCGACGGAACTGGATTTGATTCAGACGGTTAATGCGGCTTGCGATGCCGTTGCGCCGATACATCCCGGTTTCCGGCCTGCGGACTGGCTGGGCGAAGATCAACGCCGCGCGATTTACCATGTCCTGCGCACCAATGACCGCATCACCGGCCTGCGCGGTCTGGCCGGCAGTGGCAAAACCACGGCGTTGCGTGAGTTGGTCGCCGCCTGCAAAGAGGCGAAGATTGAACCGCTGTTCTGCGCGCCAACGGCGGCGGCAACGGATGTTTTGCGCAAAGAAGGGTTCGAGGCGAAGACACTGCAAAGCCTGTTGCTGTCCAAGCCGGTTCTGACCGAACGGCAATTGATTGTATTGGATGAAGCCGGGGCGGTCGGGACCGATGACATGAAACGGCTGTTCGATTGCGCGCGCGATGCGCGCATCATTTTGTCCGGCGACACAGGGCAGCACGCTTCGGTTGCGCGTGGCGATGCACTGCGGATTTTGGAACGGCATTCCAATTTCAAATCCGGCCAGTTGACGGCCATCCGGCGGCAACGCAAGGCAGCGTATCGCAAGGCCGTGGAACTGGCGGCGCAGAAACGCACTGTCGAAGCGTTCGCGCAGTTGGAACGCATTGGTGCGGTGACTGAGGTCCTTGCGGACGGACACCATGATCTTCACGACTCGGCGGCGAAATCGTATTTGAAAGCGTTGGCTGAAAATAAGTCCGCGCTGCTGGTCGCGCCGACATGGAATGAAATTGAGGCGGTGACGGAAAAAATCCGCACCGCCCTGAAAACATCCGGTCGGCTGGCCGGTGAAGAAAAAGAATTTCAAGTTTTTGATTCACTCTCATGGACGGAAGCGCAAAAACAAGATGCGCGGCAATATCATCCCGGCATGGCGATACGGTTTCACCGTCGGAACTCTGATTTTGCCAAAGACGAGACGGTTGCGGTGGTCGCGGTCGAAAACGGCGCGATCAAAGTCCAACGTGAGGATGGTTCTGAAAATCTTTTCCCATTGGGTGCAGGCTGCGCCTGCTTTGATGTGGGTGAGAAACGGAAATTAAAAATTGCTGCCGGCGACAAGCTGTTGCTGCAAGCGAACACGGTCGGCAAGCGGTTCATCAATGGCGAACTGGTCGAGGTGCGGGCGATTCAGGGCGATTCGGTGGTGTTGGCCGATGGCCGGGTGATTCCTCAAAATTACCGCACATTTACCCATGGCTACGCCGTCACGTCACACGCCGCCCAGGGCAAAACGGTGGACGAAGTGTTGGTCGTGGCGTCGTGGCGGTCGCTGGCCGCCGTCCATCAGCAACAATTTTACGTCAGCATCTCGCGCGGTCGTGAGCGCTGTCAGATTTTCACCGATGACACCGAGCGACTGCGTTCACACGTCACCCATTCCAGCGAGCGACTGGCCGCCGTGGAAGTGGTCCCGCATTTCAGTCGGCAGAAATTCATCCTGCGCGTGATGGAACGCGGCCATCGTTTCCTGAAACAATTCCGCCAGCGCATCGCCCGATCACTTACAATTGAAACCACCGAAAGGAGCAGCCATGAAATCAAGCCAACCGAACACCAGCGAACAACCGCCCGCCATATCAGTGTCTAGCCCGCGTAAAAATCCCTGCATCGGCAGTGATCCCAACATCGCCGCGCTCGAAGTAATTGCCGATGACGGCATCAGCTATCTGCTGCCCTACGCGCAGTTCTTGTATGCCGAAAGAACTGCCAACCCGGCCCTGGAAAAAGAACCGGAGGCACCGCCGGAGAAAATATCCATACATTTTGCATGTGCCGACGTGATCGTTCTGGGAAGCGGTCTCAACTGGCTGGAACGCCGGCTTCAGCAATACGAATTGAGTTTTGTAATGTCGGCAGATAGCCGTTTGGGAGCGGTGTATGACACCCTCATTGCCGCCGTCACCCTCACTTTAATCAAGGAACGTGTATGACTGCTGATTCACCATTAAAAATCCAGCCATTGGAAAAATACCGCGCCACCATGACCAAGGAGCAAGTCGCCGACGCGCTAGGGGTCGCCACGCACATCATCCCGCCACTGTCGCGGGCAGGCTTGATCAAGCCGCTGGGCCGTCCACAGCGTTATTGCGTGAAACATTATTCGCGTGATGTGCTCGCGCAACAGATTACCGATATAAGCTGGCTCGACAAGGTGGTGGCGGCCATTCACCGGCACTGGCGTATCAAGAACGCCAGGAAACTGGCGCGACTCGCGAAATCAGGGACGACGACGAAGTCCGATATGCAATAGTGAACATGGCCTCAATTTTCCTTTATGAACGCGACAATTTCAAATTCATCACCGATCACCAGCTCCGTAATCAGTCTTTCAAAGTGGTTGGAGCGGGTCGGTGTGACACCAATTACGGCGTGGCGCTGGCGGAAAAAGGGCTGGCTTAAGACAGTCAACATCGCCGGTCGGCAATACCTCACTCAGGAAGCCATAGACGAATTTCATCGCCGTGTGGTCGCCGGGGAATTTGCGCAGGAGCACAAGACACCGTCTCGAAAAGATCGTTCGGCATAAAACACCGTTAATTTTTGGGGGAAGTGGCACATCGAGAGATTTGTAAATTTCTTGACGAGCGAGCGTTACGCGGCGGACGAGAATATTAAAGTGGCACATTTCAATGCAAAGACTTCATAGATGCAAAGTCCTGAGCGTCTCACCTCCAAAAATAGAAACCCAGAAAACGAAGTCCTGTGCGTCCGTCCCCAAAAAACAGACTCAACTGGGACTGAGTCCTGTGAGTCTGTTGATTTTTCTGTGCCACTTTTTGTGCCACTTTCGGGGTCGGAAAGCCACCCATTTTAGGGGTGCGGCGAAATCAGACTAAAATTGAAAATATGTCTGTAAACATTAGCGGAAGCGCGTGTGAGAAGAAGTCGCGAGAAGTGGTCAGAAAGTGCGATTTTGAAAATTTTAAGTCCTGTGCGTCTGCCATTTCGCCACACCGGCAACCGATTGATACAAATCACTGACGCGTTTCTGTGAAGGCTGACTTGAGTACGTGACTCTGTTCGTGACGCGGTTTCAGTATGCAAGGCAATACAACTGTAAGCAGTCGGCCAAAACAGGTCCGCAAACGTCAAGCGCACCCTGCCGACAGTTTCGCAAAGGTTCTAGACGGACGCAAGCAACCGATTCGCGGTTTGTGTATCCGCGA